>CEPO01047351.1_pt1 | contig 31182 bp, 26 predicted proteins | sample 530481 | NCBI WGS metagenome assembly CEPO01 (sample SAMEA2620198, study PRJEB7988) | marine metagenome | biome: marine biome (ENVO:00000447); feature: surface water layer (ENVO:00002042); material: "saline water (ENVO:00002010), including plankton (ENVO:xxxxxxxx)" | depth 5 m
CCGAAACATAACCCGACAGGCCGTAAACCGTGTCATTGGCGATACTCACAGCGTCTTCTTCATCCTCATAAGGGATCATGCAGAGCACAGGTCCGAAAATCTCTTCCTGTGCAATCGTCATGGAATTCGACACATTGGCGAAAACTGTCGGGCGAGCATAATAGCCGCGATTAAGGCCATCTGGTCGACCAACGCCGCCTGCAACCAGCGTCGCGCCTTCGTCAATGCCCTTTTGGATCAGTTCCTGAACCTTGTTAAACTGATTGGCGTTCGAAATTGGTCCCAGAGAGCCTTTCTCACCTGTGCCAACCTGAATGCTGCTCGCCACGGCTTTGGCGATTTCGGCAGCCTCATCATGCTGGTCTTTATGGACGAGCATACGGGAAGGCGCGTTACAGGATTGCCCCGTATTGGTCATCATGGACCGCACGCCGCCCTTCACGGCCGAGGCAAGATCGGCATCCGGCAGGATGATGTTCGGCGATTTGCCGCCCAGCTCCAGTGCGACACGTTTCACTGTTGGCGCTGACGCCTGCGACACCAGAACGCCCGCGCGGGTCGACCCGGTGAAGGACATCATGTCGATGTCAGGGTGAGACGACATGGACTGACCCACGCCAGGACCGTCACCATTCACAAGGTTGAACACGCCTGCAGGAACCCCGGCCTCATGCATGATTTCTGCAAGGATCATCGCATCAATTGGCGCGATTTCGGATGGCTTGAGAACCATTGTACAGCCGGTTGCAATCGCTGGTGCGACTTTGCAAGCAATCTGGTTCGCTGGCCAGTTCCATGGCGTAATGAAGCCGCAAACACCGATCGCTTCTTTGCGGATCAGCGTGGTGCCCTTCATTTCTTCAAATTCGTAAGAGCGCAGAACCTTGGCGGCGGTCGCAAAGTGACCCAGACCAGTTGGTGCCTGAACCGCCTGAGCGAGCCAGGTTGGTGCACCCATTTCCTTTTCGATGGCTTCGCCAATTTCCGGCATACGCGCCTTGAAGCCAGCCGTGATCTTGTCCAGCAGATCAGCGCGATATTCGACGGAGGTTTGAGAGAAAGACGGGAATGCGGCTTTGGCGGCAGCAACGGCCTTGTCGACATCGGCTTTGGAGCCAAGAGAAATGGTCGCAAAGCTCTCCTCAGTAGCCGGGTTCTCAACTTCGATGGTGCGCGGCTCTACCGGATCGACCCATTCGCCATTGATATAGAATTTTGTGTAGTCCTGCATTGCGTCGTTTCTCCCTCGTATAGGTCAGCCCAGACTATATAGGCGGCTCAATCCGGTTTGTCTTGGGTATCGTGGAGGGAACTATCGTGAACTTCGTACAAAATGGCCTGAAAAGAAAAAGCCGGCCCGGAATATCCGGGCCGGCCTTCTGATTTAGTGCTCTGAAATTTCAGATTAGTAAGTGTAACGCAGACCCAGTTTTGTCGTCCAGGAATAGGTCTCGAACTGCAGGAGACGATCCCGGTCCGGGCCTTTCTGGAAGGCAACATAGTCTTCGTCATTGATGTTGATGAAGTCTGCGAAGACCTGGAAGTTGTCATTGATGCGGTACTTGGCGCTCGCATCAATTTGCATGTGATCTTTCACATACCGATCTTCCTCCGGGCTGCCTTCGAGCTCGTCGAGATATTCGTCACGATAGGCTGCGGTCAGACGGAGTTCGAGGCCGCCTTTATCGTAACCGATCATCGCGTTCCATGTGCTTTTCGCAGCAGCTGGCAGTGTGATGTAACGCATACCACCATCGCCATCCGGCACTTCACCTTCCGTATCAGTGTAGGTGTAGTTGAAGCCAACCAGTGTACCGTCGAGAAGGCCTGGCAGGAATTCCAGCGGCTGCTGATAGTTGAATTCAAAACCAGTGATCGTCGCATCGCCACCATTGATGGAGTAAGACACTTCGTCGTCGTCACCTGTGAAGACGTAGCCCGCAAATGTCTGTGGACCTTCGACAGTCACATCTACCAGGAAGTCTTCGATTTGCTTATGGAAGGCGCCGGCCTGAATGACGCCGCCATTTTCGAAATAGTATTCGGCGCTGACGTCGAAGTTCCATGCGCGGTATGGATCGAGCTCCGGGTTACCGAATTCCGCTTCGACTTCATTGTCGTCGTTCTTTTCGATAATCTGGTTTGGTGCAATCCGGCTCATTTTCGGACGAACGATGGATTTGTACGCGCCCGCACGCAGAAGCAGATTTTCCGTGGCTTCAAGCTTGGCATTGAAGCTTGGCAGAATGTCTGTGTAATCCTTGGAATACATGACCGGGGTTACGAACACCATGTCGTCAGACAGGACCATGCCGTTATATGTGGCGTCTTCTTCGATCAGCTCGGCATAATTACCGCGCATATCTGTTTTGGTGTCTTCCACACGCAGACCGCCAACCAGGGTCAGCATATCGGTTTCATATGTGCCCTGAATGAAGGCAGCGATCACGTCTTCATCAACTTTAAAGAACGCCGCAGCAGATTCAAAATCTGCATCCAGTTGTTCAATTTCGAGATCGCCGGATGCAAACGCTGCGGCGTTTGCGGCCCGTGTGAGGCCCAGTTCCGGAACAAAACCGATATCGATCAGGCCATAGCTGCCTGGTCCTGCAACTGCACTGAGGTCGAAATTAGCACCCTCATAAGGCGCTTCGTTCAGATTGTAGCTTTTGGTCTTGAGACGAGCTTTGACGCCGGTCTTGAATTCAAACTTATCGCCATTTGCGAGGTCAAAACCACGCTCAATGTCGAATTTGCCAGACCATTCTTCGTCTTCTGCAAGGCCGTCAACCAGGGTGACTTTGTCGTACTCATATTCAGACGGATCGTTGAAGAGAGCAGCGCCCGAATCTACCATGAAAACTGGCATTTCGAAGTTTGCGTAATCGAATGTGATGCCAAAGCCTTCATCGTCGAATTCGCGAACGAATTCGGTCTGGTCCTGGGAGTCGAACTCATGCTCTTCCGCATGAGAGTAAGCGAGTTTGTAATCGAACTTCCAGTTATCGAGTTCGGTTTCACCACCAATTTGGTAAGACTGAATTTTCTGGCTTTCGAACCGGTCTTTAAGGTCGCGAACGACTTCAATCTCTTCGTCCGCATCGGAGAAGGATACCGTGTCGCCTGATGCGCCGACAATTGAATCCGCATCAAGTGCGAAGATCAGACGGCCGCGGGTCTCAAAGTCGTCAAACTGGCTGTAAACACCGCGAGCATAGAGCTCAGTTGTCGGGTGTGGGCGCCAGTCAAATGACAGGGATCCACTCATACGCTCACGTTCAACGTCATAGTCGCGATACTCGACGTCTTCGGCGAATACGACGCCGTCTTCGTCTTCCCAGCCCTCAGACTCAATATTGTCGGTTGAGGTTTTACGGTCGTAATAAGACAGACCACCAGAAACACCGAACGTGTCAGAAACGGGATAGACAAAGTCAAACGCGCCTTTTGGCGACGTTTCGCCGTTCAGGTCGTTGTAAGAGCCTTCCAGCGTCGCAGAGAAATATGGCTCATCGCGATCAAAACCTTTGGTGGTTTCGATGTCGATGGTCGCGCCGATTGTGTCCGCGTCCATATCCGGAGTGAGTGTCTTTTTGATCGAAACCGAGCTGATCAGTTCAGACGCGATCACGTCGAGTGCAACCGCGCGGCTGTCGGACTCAGGAGACGGCAGGTTCACGCCGTTCAGCGTAGATGAGTTCAGCTCAGGGTCAAGGCCACGAACAGAAACGAACCGGCCTTCGCCCTGATCGTTCAGGACGTTGATACCCGACAGGCGGCGAACAGATTCAGCAACGTTCTGATCCGGGAACTGGCCGATGTCGTCGCGGGTCAGAACACTTTCAATTGTGTCTGAATCGCGCTGTTGATTAATCGCGCTTTGGATCTGGTCGCGAAGACCGATCACGTTAATTGTGTCCATGCGCACTTCTTCGTCTGTTTCCTGAGCGATTGCAGGTGCAGACAGAGAGAGCGAAGTGAGTGCAGAAGTGACCAGAAGGGCACTTGTGCGAATGATCGTCCGGCTTGGTTTCATCAGACTTCCCCAATTTAGTGAAACTGGGCTTGTGCCTTATTCTTACCAAGTGACAGTTTGACGACGACTTCGCGACACCTTTGTTACAGCCCGTGAATGCAGGGCTGACGCGCATACTCTGTTCGCAGCTGTGCCAATTCAGCCACAAATTCTCCAGTCCTGACGCAACATCCAAGAGCCGAAACACGCCGGAATGAGTAGTCTGGCAAAATCTGGTGTTATGCGACTTACGGAACGGCGACGCCCCAATCTTTGCCATTGGCATTGATGGTGCCGCAAAATGGTCACAAAAATTTTGCGTGAACTTGCTTGAAAAAGGATCGTTATTCGATCATAAGGCGGTTTCGTTCAACGTGGAAACTAACAGATGACCTATCTGCCAAAAATTTTCCCATTATCGGTCCTGCGAGGTTGGCTCGAACAGGATGCGATGCCTTATGGAGGGCGATGGACGAACTAGGCCGACACTCGGCTGTATGACGAGGTGCAAGCTTGCGTCAGTTCACCAACCCTCCGCGTGCCGGAGGGTTTTTTCATGTCAGTCGACTTGATTTCACCTGACCCGTCGCGTGGAGTTTAACATGCGAAAGGAAGGTCTGTTTGACCTGAAAACAAATGAGCAATTTTGAAGTGATCGAAACCGCCCGGGGCGGAACGATCAAGGCCTGGGTGAAAGGGGTTCCTGTTGAACCTGTCGCCCGCGAACAGCTTGAAAACGTGGCGGGGCTGCCCTTTGTGCACTCTCACCTTGCTGTCATGCCCGACGTCCATTTCGGCCGGGGCGCGACCGTTGGTTCGGTGATCCCGACCAAAGGCGCGATCATCCCTGCCGCTGTGGGAGTGGACATTGGCTGCGGGATGATGGCGATACGGACCAGCCTTACCGGTAAGACGCTGCCAGACAATCTCGCGAAAGTCCGTAGCGAGATCGAACGGAAAGTGCCTGTCGGGAATGGCCGTGGCGGAAGTTTTGGCAATACGCCGGCAAGTGTCGTCACCCGTCTGCGGAATTCCGGGCTTGAGACACGTCTTGATCGGATCGTTGAGAAGCATGGCAAAATCACGCCGAACCATTTCTCAACCCAGCTCGGAACACTCGGTGGGGGAAATCACTTCATCGAGCTCTGTTTGGACGAGGAAGATCGGGTGTGGATCATGCTGCACTCAGGATCCCGGGGCACTGGAAACCGCATCGGAACCTATTTCATCCAGGAAGCTCGTAAGGCTCTGGAGAAGCGGGTTCTGGGCTATCATGTGCCGGATCGTGACCTGGCTTTCTTCGTGGAAGGTGAAGACCTCTTCACTGACTACACCGAAGCCGTGTCATGGGCGCAGGATTATGCCCGTCTCAATCGGGAAGCCATGATGGACCGCGTCCTCCAGGCTGTCCGTGAGACGCTGCGGGAGTTCACAACCGATAAGCATGCGGTCAACTGCCACCACAATTATGTGGAGCGGGAGACCCATTTCGGTGAGAGCGTCTGGGTCACCCGGAAGGGTGCGGTGAAAGCAGGCGAGGGCGATCTCGGAATTATTCCCGGATCAATGGGGGCGAAATCCTTCATTGTGCGCGGTAAAGGGAATGCCGAGAGCTTCTGTTCCTGTTCTCACGGCGCTGGCCGGAAAATGTCCCGGACGGCCGCAAAGGCCAAATTCACCCTGGATGACCACATCAAGGCGACCCGCGATGTGGAATGCCGGAAGGACAAGGGCGTGATCGACGAAACGCCCATGGCCTATAAGGATATCGACCAGGTGATGGCCGCACAAACTGACCTTGTGGATGTGGTTCACACCCTGAAGCAAGTGGTTTGCGTAAAAGGCTAGCCGGGTTCTCTGGCTAGCCAGCTCGGCTGTCATCCCGCACACGATGCAGCACGCAGTGGTGCGTCGTAGATGCGGGACCTTCTGTATTCACCGCCAGCAAGGTCCCGTGTCTGCAAAGCATAACATTTTTCGGTTGTTTCCGTTTTCCTCTGGCAAACCTGAAACGGGCTCAAGGCTGTGTTCTGCATTGCAAACGGGATGACATGGTTGGCACTTACACCGTAAGTCGCTTGGCCTAAATCTTACGCTTCTTTACCTGCTGAACGAGCGCCGCATATCCACGCAGGAGATCAGCCTTAACACTTTCCATTGAGCTTTGGTCTCCCTGCGCAATTCCTCGCCAGGCACCCAAAGCCAACCCAGCGCCGTTGACATACGCTGTAAGGATACGTGCTGATGTCAGAAGCTGATCCCCCCTCAGACCGCATTCCCCCATGCGTTCGAAGGCAGATGCTGCAAAAGCCTCCGCGTCAGAACTGGACCAAAGGCGCGTTGCCAGAAGTTTGAAGGCCTCCGGATAGTCGCAGGCAATTTCGATTAAGCTTACACCGTAAGATTCAAGGTAATCTCCGGTTTTTCCTTCAAGTCGTGTGCTGATAATGCCAAACAGCGTATCCATGATCGCGTCTTTGACCCCATCAATGCCTTCAACATGGTGATAGAGTGACATGGCCTCACAGCCAAGCGCCTCAGCCAGTCGCCGCATGCTCAGAGAATCGAGGCCGTTAGATTCAGCCAGCTCCAGTGCCGTCTGGCCAATCAGGTCGCGACTAAGTGGCGTACGCCCGGTCATGAAGAGAACCCTCGATATATCCCAATAAACTTATGGTGTAAGGGTTCGGCTCAATTAACAACTTACATTGTAAGATATTCTTGGACCTCAGCCAATCACATCGCAGTCTTTTAAGGGGATGCCCTCCCCTATACGCGTCTGATCTGGTCGATCTACATAAGACATCTTGCCTGTCTGTAGAAAGTGAGACCAGATAGCGCCATGCTGAAGAACATTCTCATTGTTGGTGGCGGGAGTGCAGGTTGGATCACGGCCAATCTGCTCAACCATTTCATTCAACGGTTCGAGCTGCCATGCCAGATCACTTTGGTCGAAAGCCCGGACATCCCGACCATTGGGGTGGGCGAGGCGACGGTTCCAAGTATCCGCCGAACCATGTCGCTTATCGGTATAGCTGAGGGCGACCTCATGGCGTCCTCAGAGGCCACATTCAAATGTCTCATCCGGTTTGAAAACTGGAACGATGGTCAGTCGTATGATCACCCGTTTGATCGACGTCACCGCACGCAGACAGATCCACTCGCAGAAGCCTGGACAGCACAAAACGGTAAAGACTTTGACCGGACGTTTTCGGTCCTGACAAATTTGGCCGATCATAACATCGCGCCGAAATCGCCCCAGACCCCTCAATACCTCGCGAATTTTCCGTATGCCTATCATCTCGATGCGATCAAAATGGCGTTGCGTCTCGCTGAGTTTGGGCGGTCGAAAGGCATTTTGCACAAACGCGCAAACATCACGGAAGCTAATGTCTCTCCGGAAGGCCTGATTGAATCGGTTGAAACCGATCAGGGAGAAACCCTGTCGGCTGATCTCTTCGTAGACTGCACTGGGTTTCGCAGCGTTCTGATGGGGGGCGCGCTGGGTGTGGGTGTAAAGGATTACTCTAAATATCTTCTTTGCGACCGCGCCGTCACCATGCGTGTGCCCTATGAGGTTCATAAGCCAGAGCGGATCGTCACCTATACGCGCTCCATCGCTCGTGATCATGGCTGGCAATGGGATATCAATCTTCACACACGGCGCGGGCTTGGCTATGTTTATTCCAGCCAGTTTCTGTCTGATGACGAAGCTGAAGCGTCCTTGCGCAAATTCGAGGGTCCGCACACTGATGGTCTTTCCGCGGGACGGCTCAAATTTGCGAGCATTCAGCGAAAACAAGCCTGGAAAGGTAATTGCGTTGCCATCGGACTTTCAGCGGGTTTTCTCGAGCCGCTTGAATCTTCCGGTCTCTATATGATTGAATTTGCCGCGCAAATGCTCGGCAACACACTGATCGACTACATTAATGCGCCTGCGGCCGCACAGAGAAATTTCAACCGGAATATGGATGATCTCTATGAAGAGGTGATGGGTTTTATCAATCTCCATTATGTGACCTCAACGCGCCGGGATACGGAGTTCTGGCGAGCAGCAACTTCTCAAGAGGCGATCTGGGACGGCTTGCAGGATAAGCTCGAAATCTGGCGAAACCGCAGCCCGATTGACTATGATTTTCACGGATCTCAGCGCCTCTTTGCGCTCGATAGTTTTGAGTTTGTACTTCACGGCATGAAATGGGTGAACCCGCCGCCGCGAGGCAATTACGCGCTGCCGGATCATTCCGAATTGCTCGCGCAGTGCCGACAAAAACTGCCCACGCACGAACAATTTCTCGAACTTTTGATCCGATCCGCCAGCCAGGCGCGTTGAAAAAACTTCAGTCTCGGACTTGGAAGCGTTGAGAAAGCGACGTCTATTGAGGTCTGTATAAGATAATTGGAGGAAGTATGCCCGATTTGAAAGCGGCCTTGATGGCGATGAGTGCGCTGAGCCTGTCCGGCATGGCATCGGCTGATGAAGTGTGGACTATCATGGGCGAAGAAGTGGTCTATGAAGAGGATCTTGCGAATGGCATGGCGGTCCTGGCGCATGGAGATGGTAAACTCTTCATCCAGGGTCTGGCGGGTCAGTATGAAGGCCGGGGTACATATGATGGCATCTTCATCGATAATAGTGAGTTTGACGTCTGCGATGTCGCCATCGTAAATCCGCAAACCGGAGAAAGCACATACAATTGGGGCCGTGTCCGAATGGTTTTCATTGATCCGGATTTTCCCTCGCGCTGGGTCGCGATGGGGTCTGAATGTTTCGGAAAACCAATCGAGGACCCGATTGTCGCCATGCCGGTGACGGGCGACCCGCCTTCAGGACATTAAAAAAGCCGATCGTCTGACCGGCTTTTTCCAATCTCGCCTGAGATTGGATTAACCCCGATTGCTTCCTTCAGCTGAAGCTTCCTGGGTCTCGACATCGATCATCTGGATCTTGCTGGTTTCGACCGTGATCTTGCCAATATCGTCAGTGTCGACGACCAGCTTCATCATCGTCATGGTGCCAGGGATCACTTCGGCGAAATACATTCGCATCGGGCCATCAATGCCTGAAAGGTTTTTACCTTTCTCGCCTTTTTCATATCCGGCAACGCGCTCCATGTTTACAAAGCACTCAATGCCTTTACCGCGCCAGGCTTCAGTCTTGATATCCGCTTCGCCCTGATAGGTCAGATTCAGATATGTCAGCTGCTTGCCATCAAACAATTTCATGGGCCCGCCGCACGGATTGGACGGATCACGCGGCTGAAATGCGATATCGATAATGCTGGACAATGGATCGAGCGCTTCCAGTTTCTGTGCCGGCGTGGCCGCTGGGTCACCCAGATCACCAAATCGCGGCGTCGCGGTCATGGCGACATCGTCCGCGCCATACGTCATCTCGACGCGGCGGTTCTTTTTGCCGTCATAATTCTGGCTGATGTAATTATAGGTCTCCAGGCCGTCATCCAACACATAACCACTGGCTGAGACACGCATGTCATAGCCGACAAACACATCGGCAAGGCCGGTTGTTTTGACGCGCGAATTGATCCGATAGGTATTGCCGGTCAGTGTGGTATCAAAGGTCGCTTTGCCCGTCACCGGTATGATGAACAGCCAGGCCTTGGCTTTCAGCTCATAGATGAAGCGTTTGTCCTGTCCGGCCTTTACATCCGCCAGAACCATATTTGCGGATGGCGCACTGCCATTCTGCGCGCTGACGATAGCAGGTGTTGAAACGCCAAGAGCCAACACAGACAGTCCGGCTAACATTTTCAGTTTCATCAGATTAAACCTCGAAAAACGTAATCAACCCGCCCACACTGCTCGATCTAACAAAACCAGACACAAGGGAAAATGAACAGGGGTTTCGTGAAATCACCTCATTTGTGCCAGGAATTGCCATGATTTCATTATGCCTGTTTGCAGATTAGGTTTCGAATCACGGTTGACGGATGCCGCTGAAAAGCGTAATGCCCGCGCTTCAAGTTTTCTGACAGATTAGACAAGAGGCGCTGCCATGTCGCGCGAATGTGAACTTTCTGGCAAATCTCCGATCGTTGGTCATCGGGTAAGCCACTCAAACATCAAATCAAAGCGCCGGTTCCTTCCGAACCTGGTGAACGTAACGCTGTATTCTGAAGTTCTCGACCGGAAGTTCAAAATGCGTATCGCTGCGTCAACTCTGCGTACGGTCGACAAGCATGGCGGCCTGGATGGATACCTGCTCAAGACAAAAAAATCGACGCTTCACCCAACAGCGCTGAAAATTCTGTCTGACATTGAGAAAAAGCAGACAGAAGCGACGGCTTAGTCGCTAGCTGGGTCTGAATTTAAAGAAGCGCCTTGCGGGGCGCTTTTTTTGTGCGCATTCCTAGGGGCTTAGAAGGAGTCTCTCTCAATGCGTCTGATTGTTCTCGCCATTAGCCTGCTCTCACTCGCTGCCTGCAGCGGGGAAGTGCCGATCCGGGCCGACGTGATCTATTCCGGTGGAACAATTTATACCGGCGTTGAGAGCGGCCAGACTGTCGACGTCGTCGCGGTCGGCGATGGGGTGATCGTCTATACTGGTGATATGGACGGCGCAATCAAGGCTGCAAAGTCTGGTGCGGAAATCATAAAACTGCCCGACCATGCCGTGATGTTCCCGGGCTTTACGGACTCCCACGTCCACCTTGCCGGTATTGGCGAGCGAGAGTTGACCCTCAATCTCGATCAGGTCTTGTCCATCGAAGAGCTGAAAACCGAACTCGCAGACTATCGTGCCGCACACCCCGACCTCGATCGCATTCGCGGGCGCGGATGGATTGAAACGCATTGGCCTGAAGGTCGCTTCCCGCACGCATCTGACATTGATGAAGTGGTCGGAGATATCCCGGTGGTTCTGACACGCGCCGATGGGCATGCCTCTGTTGCGAATTCTGCGGCCTTGTCAGCATCCGGCATAACCGCCGATACCGTACCACCCGAAGGCGGCGATATTCTGAAGGCCGAGGATGGCGCGCCCAATGGCATGTTGATCGACAATGCCATGGCCTTGACCTCAGGCCTGTTCACGGCACCGACTGTCGAACAGATGACCGAATTTGTTCGAACAGGATTCGATGTGTATGCCAGCCGAGGCTGGACCGGGCTTCACAATATGTCGGTCGGAGCAACAGAACTTGAAGCCCTGCGAGGATTGTCGCTCGAAGGGCAGATCAAGCTGCGTACCTACAATGCTGTGACGCCTGATCAGATGCAGTCGGCGATCGATCGCGTGCCGACGGGCCGGATCCTCACCACGCGTGCTGTGAAAATCTATATGGATGGCGCGCTTGGTTCGCGCGGTGCGCTGCTCGTGTCACCTTATACTGATGCACCGGACACGCGCGGCCTGGCGCTGCGCCAGAAGCCGGAATCAATCGAATTGTTTGAAACGGCCCTAGAGGGCGATGTTCAGCTGGCCATCCACGCAATTGGTGATCTTGGTAATAAGCGAGCTCTTGCCTGGATGGCCGAAGCCTTTGAGGGATATGAGGCGTCTCAGCCTGAGGCCGCAGCTGAAGGCGAAGAGGCAGACGCGTTCGATCCGCGCTGGCGCATTGAGCACGCGCAAATCGTTCAGACGACCGACCAGTCTCGTTTTTCCGAGATTGGGGTGATTGCCAGCATGCAGCCATCCCACGCCATCGGAGATTTGTTCTTCGCACCCTCGCGCCTGGGCTCTGAGCGTCTTGGGACGGCCTATGCGTGGCGAGATCTCACCAAAGAAGGGGCGATGATTGCAGGTGGGTCCGACGCGCCGGTTGAGGTTGGGGACCCTCTGATCGAGTTCTATGCGGCCTCCGTGCGCAAGAGCCTCGATGGCTTCGCGAATGAAGACTGGCATCGGGATCAGGCGCTGACACGTTTCGAAGCGCTCAAACTCTTTACGACCAACGCGGCCTATGCAGCCTTTATGGAAAACGATCTGGGGACAATCGAAGTCGGAAAACGCGGAGATTTTTCCGTGTTTGATCAGGACCTTCTCACGATTGCGGACGAAGACATTCTCAAAACCAAACCGATGATGACGATTGTGGAAGGTGACATTGTCTGGAGGTCAGAGATGGCGAAGGAGCTGGAATAGCCGTTCGGCTCTGGCCGGGATTTGCGATTTAGTGTTCGTGTTCGAATACCGCCAAGAGTGTTTTCTGGCGTGATGAAAAATTATTGTCAGAGATAATCAGGATCTGGTCGTGGGTCTCAGAGATCGAGCGCGCGGTGATCCCCTCGAAATTGTCCACCATCACCTCTGTTCCCCAGAGCGCGAGCTGCTCCATCTCGCCAATGGGCCCAGTGTCATCGAATGCGACGGCTCCGATAGCGATCCTGTTGCCCCGAATAGGGTCATACGACCGGAACACTGCATAAAGTCGGTCCGGTCCCCCTTCAACAGGGACAATATCCAGCCCGGTCAGCATTGTAATCTCTGGTGATGGCAGACGGAGCGCAAAGTCACGCGCGTCTGGACCGCTGAATATGCCGATCGGGGAACCGTCTGAATTGGTTTCCAGCCCGGCAATCAATTCGCTTCCTTCTCGCTGCGCCAGAGCTTCCATGCCGCGATTTTCATGAATGGCCTTGCCAAGCCCAAATCCATCTGGCGCAAAACTCAGAACAGGAATACCACGTGCTGCCGACCCACAGCCTTCAATATCATAGGCAAGAATGCGGTGGTTTCTCTCCATGCTGACAAAGAGGGTTTCACCATTCCAGGCGAGGCCCTCTGAATCCGCATCGAGTTTACCGTCAATCATGCCGCCCGTTTCATCTCGCAGTCCCGCAATATAAGCGATGTCAGAGGGAATCAGCGTGTCAGGATCAAAATCAAGCCAGATCAGCGATCCATCATCGGCGGTCATGATCAGCGTGTCGTCATCCAGCAAATCCATACCGGACAGGCCGCCAAAACGAGAATCGTCACTGTTGAGTTCAAACAGCGCTTTTGGAATTAAAGACCCCAGCGCTTTCGTCGTTTTCTCTGGTGTCTCGCTCCAGTCGAGCGAAGTCGCTGAAACAGAGATCTTTTCCGGCAGGATGTAGCCGACATCCTCCGGGCAGGAGGCCGCGATGGCATCGGATAACGCATCTGGGGCGAGTTTGGAAACCGGCGCGGCCGGTTCATTGGAGGCGCATCCGACGAGCAAAGCGAGGCCAGACAGACCCGCCAGAGTTTTATGATTTAAGCGCACGCGAGACATCCCTCAAATTTGCCTGCTTCACAGGCTGTCCTGAATAGACCGCTAACCCCTCATCACGACCTTTCCGTGACGGTTTCGAGGTTTGCTTACTCGGAACGGGATTTTCCTTCTCGTCGAACAGCGACGCCAATTGTTCGGTCATCGCGCCGCCCAATTGCTCGGCATCCACAATCGTCACTGCGCGTTTGTAATAGCGGGTCACATCATGGCCAATGCCGATGGCGATCAGTTCGACGTCGGACTTGTTCTCGATGTAATCGATCACATCTCGCAAATGCCGCTCGAGATAATTGCCAACATTGACCGAAAGTGTGGAATCATCCACGGGCGCGCCATCGGAAATCACCATCAGAATACGGCGTTGTTCGGGGCGGCCCATCAGGCGTTCATGCGCCCAGATCAGCGCTTCGCCGTCAATATTCTCTTTCAGCAAGCCTTCGCGCATCATCAGGCCGAGACTGCGCCGCGCACGTCGCCACGGGCTGTCGGCAGGTTTGTAGACGATATGCCGGAGATCATTCAGGCGACCAGGTGCGGCCGGCTTTCCAGCATCAACCCAGGCTTCGCGGGACAGGCCACCTTTCCAGGCGCGCGTGGTAAAGCCCAAAATTTCGACCTTAACCCCACACCGTTCGAGTGTGCGGGCCAGAATATCGGCGCAGAGCGCCGCAACCATGATGGGCCGACCGCGCATAGAACCCGAATTGTCCATCAGAAGGGTCACGACCGTATCCCGGAAATCGGACTCATCTTCCTGTTTGAATGACAAGGGCGAGGTTGGATCCGTCACAACGCGCGTCAGGCGGGCGGTATCCAGCACCCCTTCCTCCAGATCAAACGTCCAACTGCGGCTTTGCTGGGCCATCAGACGGCGCTGAAGTTTGTTGGCAAGTCGCGACACCGCACCCTGCAGATTTGAAAGCTGCTGGTCCAGTTGTCCGCGCAGCCGGGTCAGTTCTTCGGGGTCGCAAAGTGTATCTGCGTGCACGACCTCGTCATGCTCTTTGGTGAAAACCTTATAGCGAAGCTCGCGATTATCATCGTTGGGCTGATAATTCGGACGCATGGGTTGCGAGCCGTCTTCCACGTCTTCAGGGTCTTCCCCCGAATCCATATCCGCATCAGCTTCCATGGTCATATTGGCGTCTTCGTTCTCGTCGCCCTCCATGTCAGACGCGTCGATTTCTTCCATCGACCCGCCCATACTGTCTTCAGCTTCAGCGTCGCCGTCATCGCCCTGTTCAGTCGAGGCTTCCTCGTCTTCGAGTGAGTCGTCTTCCTCCTCGTCGAAATCTTCACCATCCTGGACATCGCCTTCAGTCAGGTCGCGAATAATGTCCTTCAGCGCTTTGGCAAAAGCGGTCTGGTCATCCAGAAGACTAACAAGACGATCGAGGCCATCGCCCGTCGATTTCTCAACATCCTCCCGATAAAGGTCTGCAACGCCTTCTGCGATCGGGGGAAGTTGGCGACCGGAGAGCTTCTCGCGCAAAAGAAACTCGACCGCCTCAGACAAGGGGACGCTCTGGCGGTCCTGCGCTGACGAATATCCCGCCCGTTCGCATCGTTCGACAAGGACGGCATCAAGATTATCGGCAATCCCATCCATATGGGCAGCGCCAATACTTTCCACGCGCGCGCGTTCGGCGGCTTCAAAAACTGCGCGTGCCTCGACCCCCTTGGGTGCATTGCGTGTGTGCGCAACAGGGTCGTGATGGGCCAGCTTCAACGCGGCAGCATCAGCCTCACCGCGAATTCGTGCAGCGACTTCCGGGTCGATCAGGCGCGGCGGTGACTTGATCTGAATCTTCTTGCCAGATGCGGCTGTCCCGTCAGGTGAAAAATTCACCTCGACCTCATCCGTTGCCGAGAGCGCCTTGGTCGTGATGCTCAGCGCCTCGCGGAAGGCTTCGTCAGGAGAGGATTTTGTATTGGCCATAGGAGAGATATAGCGGGTGAGGCGGTGTCAGGCCAGTGGAATGGCCTCACGGCCAGTCCTTTAGGCCACCTGAATCATCAGCGCGCTTTCGGGAAGCTCCTCGCCGAAACAGCGCTGATAGAATTCAGCAACAATTGGTCGCTCAAGTTCATCACATTTGTTGAGGAAGCTCATCCGGAAAGCCTGACCAATATCGCCAAAAATGGCCGCATTTTCTGCCCAGGTAATCACGGTCCGTGGGCTCATAACGGTCGACAGATCGCCATTCATGAAGGCGTTCCGCGTCAGATCCGCCAGACGCACCATTTTGTCGAGCTGGTCTTTGTCGAAATCGGGGAGTTTTGACCCGACGATTTCGACCTCCGCGTCATGCTCGAGATAATTCAGCGTCGTCACGATCGACCAGCGGTCCATCTGACCCTGGTTGAGTTGTTGGGTGCCATGATAGAGGCCCGTTGTGTCGCCCAGGCCAACCGTATTGGTGGTGGCGAACAGACGGAAATAAGGGTTCGGCGCAATCACGCGGTTCTGGTCGAGCAGGGTGAGGCGACCCGACGCCTCGAGAATGCGCTGGATCACGAACATGACGTCCGGCCGACCAGCGTCATACTCGTCAAATACAATGGCGACCGGGCGTTGGAGCGCCCATGGTAGAATCCCTTCCCGGAATTCGGTCACTTGCTGCCCGTCTTTCAGAACAATGGCGTCCTTACCGACCAGATCAATTCGGGAGACATGGCTATCAAGGTTCACGCGGATGAGCGGCCAGTTCAGGCGCGCGGCCACTTGCTCAATATGTGTGGATTTACCCGTTCCGTGATAGCCCTGCACCATCACCCGGCGATTGTACTGAAAGCCTGCCAGGATCGCCATGGTTGTCTGCGGATCAAAGCGATAGCTCTCATCCACTTCAGGGACATATTCGGTTTTACCGGAAAACGCGTCGACCTTCAGATCGGAGTCAATTCCGAACACGTCGCGGACGCTGACCTTCTGATCCGGGATCAGAGAATCCAAATCGGCAGAGGCTGAAATGACGGACATACGAAGTTTTCCTCAACAGGTTGAAAGCCTGTTCTAACTTGGACTTTACAGAAGTCCATTCCAATGGGGCATGAGAAGACAATGCACCGCAGATTTATGAAAGTCTGAGACGGGATTAATCGTCCTGCGTAAGGCCGGCAGCCTTCAGTGTTTTGAAGGCTTTGATGACGCGGGCAAGTTTATGCTCGGATGAGCGATCACCGCCATTTGCATCCGGGTGGAATTTCTTGACGTATTCCGAATAGCGCTCGCGAATTTCGTGTGCGGTTGCCGCCTCGGGCAAATCGAGGTCAGCCAGAGCGCGCACCTGGAGTCGTGTCCGGGCGTTTTGCTTTCTGGACGCCTGAATTGCGGCCTCATTCACGCCGTCAATGCCCGCCCAGATGCGTGGATCGCCCGATCTCAGTTTCGATTTCGAGCCAACAGGGCCGGTGCCAAACTTCCAAGTTTTGCGATGACCGTATTCCGCCGACTTTGAGAAAGCCTTGGCTTCAGATTCGGTCATGCCATCAAAGAAGTTCCACTTCTTATTATACTCTGCTGCATGACGCTGGCAGAAATTGTGATACCCACCGCCATGTTTGGGAGACTTGAATTCTCCCGGCGAGTCACAACCCTTATGATCACAGATCGTGGTCTCGGGTTCGGCGGATGCGCCCCTCTTGCGTTTAGACTTCGATGCACCGATCGAGATGTCTTTTTTAAATTTGGGGCGGTGTTCATAAGCTGACGACATGGCGTAATAATGGTTCGATCTGACGAAAGAGGCAAGAATTGACAAACAGGCAAAATCGAATAGAGGATCAACTCCTTTTGGCGTTTTCCCCAGAAAGTCTGAAAGTCGTTGATGAATCGCATCTCCATGCGGGGCATGCGGGCGCCAGTCCGGCTGGTGAAACCCACTATTTTGTAGAAATTATATCAGAAGCTTTCGCTGGCAAATCCCGCGTAGAGTCGCACCGCCTGGTGAATTCCGCTCTCACCCCAGAATTCGAGAGCGGTCTCCACGCCTTGCGTTTGAAAGTCTCAGCCCTCTGATCCATCCTTCAGGCTTGCCGCATAGGCTTCTGCCTCGGCCAGCAGGCGCAGTACATTACCGCCCATGATTTTCTGAATATCGTCCCAGCTATATCCATCATCGCGCAGACGTTGCGTGATCGCCGGATAGTCAGATACATCTTCAAGGCCGATCACGCCGCCGCCACCATCCCAGTCGGGGCCGATCCCGACATGGTCCGGACCAATCAGACGTAGCGCATGCGTCAGCTGATCATAAAAGTCTTCGAATTCGGCCATGGCTGGCGGATATTTTGCGTCAATCTCATTCCGTGCGGCAAGATATTCGTCATACTGCTCCGACGTCATGTCACCCGGATTGGAATAGGTCTGGCGTAGCGCCATCAATTCTTCCGTGCGTTCCGGGTTAGCGGGTAGTTCGCGCAAATAGGCACCAAGAGCGTTCATCTGGATGACGCCACCACTGTCCGCCAGCATTTTGAGGTGCTCATCATCAATATTCCGCGGGTGCATGTAGACGGCGCTGGTGCCTGAGTGAGACAGAACCACGGGCGTTTTGGAGGCCGAAATCATATCCGCCAGCGATTTCTGGCTGGCATGCGACCCATCGACGACCATGCCCAGACGGTTCGCCTCTTCGACCAGCTCATAACCAAGTGGCGAGAGCCCGTCATGCACAGTCTCGATCTCCGTCGCGCTATCGGCAAACTGGTTATTGCGAGAATGGACCGGGCCGATCATCCGAACACCCAGTTTGTAAAACGTTTCGACAAGCGACAGATCCGTGCCCAGCGGATAGCTGTTCTCGATGCTCATAATGACGACTTTTTTGCCACTACGCCCAATGCGCCAGGCGTCATCGGCGGTCTTCGCAATCTCGAATTCTTCAGGATTGGCAGCGACCATTTTCTGTACTGACATGGCGCGCAGTAAGGCGACATCGCGCGTGGCCTCATAGGCGTCTTCGGTGAGTGGTCCCTGCGGGGTGTAAAGCACCCAAAAACCGCCATCGAGCCCCCCTTCGTCCATGCGCGGCAGGTCAACCTGAGTGTAGTCCGTGAAATAATCATGCCGCTCGGTGATGTCGAACCACGGCTGAACGAGCAGAGCGGGCGTATCCAGGTGTGTATCCAGAATGACCAGCGCCTGATGGTTCGCGTCGAAGGGCGACTGCATCGGCGTCGGATCAACCGTGGTTGTGGTCTCGCAAGCCGAAAGCGCGAGTGCGGCTAACGCGGTCAGACTGATCTGACTGATTTTGTTTGGAAACTTCATGAAACCCTCCTGTCGCCCATATGCGTAAATAGTAAGCGTACTCCCGGCAAACCGTCCAGTATGGAAATGATCGTGTTGTTCGGAATTGAGTAAAAGTATTCGGCCAGTCAGATATTCTGACATCTCAAGTCGATATTTTCTCAGAATGGTAGTTTTGCAATTTCAAATAGTTGAATTCTTATTGGTTACCAAAAAGTAACCATAAGATTCTGTGTTCACTAGCACGTGAACGCAGACATATGTTCAATATTTAAGCAAATAAATGCCGAATACATAATATTTAGTCTCGAATTCTGATTTGCATCACAAGTTGGACGCGGGAGTTGCGCAGGAACTCCCGGCGCAGAACCTTCTCATCAGGTGTTTAGCCAATCGAGAGGGGAATGATTATGTTGAAACTCCGAAACCTGTTGCGACCTGTGAGCATAATGGCCATTGCGGCTTCCTGTTCATTGTATGGCGGAATATCCTGGGCGCAGGACGATGAAGAAACCGCGACAATGGACACGGTCTATGTAGAGGGCCGACGCGTCTCCCAGACGGATGAAGCCATTGGCCTGGATGAAGCCACCAACACCGTTGCGGTGACGCGCGATCAGCTTCTCTCGGCTCCCGGCGGCATTTCTGGTCTGAAAATGCTGGAATCTCTTCCCGGCTTCAACGTGCAGACAGATGGTGCGCTTGGCCTTTACGAGTTCGGCAACTCTGTCACGGTCCGGGCTTTCAACCTCCAGCAAATCGGTTTTGTGCTGGATGGCGTGCCAATGGGCCGCTCTGATGCCTTCGGTGGGTCGCCCATCTTCCGCTATGTTGATAATGAAAACCTCGGCGCCGTGGTTGCTTCGCCAGGTGCCGGCGATGTCTCTCTGCCTAGCTATGCCTCGCTTGGTCCGATCGTGTCCTACAATACGACGCCGACCGCCGACGAGTTCGGCGGTGTGCTCTCCTACACAATGGGCGATGATGATCTGGAGCGGAGCTTCGTTCGTCTCGACACAGGCGATCTGAATGGTCTTTCAGCCTATATCAGCCGATCTAAGACCGATAGCGGTCTGTGGCGCGGTGCCGGGTCAATCGACCGTGAGCATATTGAAGGCAAGATCGTCTATGAATGGGATGCTGACACCTATATCCAGGCTGGATATGTCGCGAACGAATTCTTTGACTATGACTCCCCGTCTGGTCCTGCAGCCACGTTCGAGAACGACTATTTCTACGGCTATTCCGGCACGATTCCTGACGGTTGTATCATGCCTTACACCGATGCCGGCGGTAATCTCATCTATCCGTGGGATTATAACGGAGATGGCGTCGCAGACAGCAATGACTTCTCACCGACCTATATTGGCGGCAACTGTACCTCTTACTTTGAAGACCGCATCAACATTCGTCAGGATGCGCTCTACAATGTGACCTTTGCCACCGATGTGACCGAAGATCTGGACGTGAAGGCGACCTATTATTTCGAGGACAAAGACGGGTTTGGCGTTTCGCCGGACGGCTTCTCGAACACGCTGGGCCGGTTCATGGATCAGAATAATGTCGGCTTGGACGTCGTGTTCCCGCGCGGCGTTCAATACGGTATCTCGACCGTTGGCGGCGAACGTGAGGGACTGGTCGCGGGCGCGGAATATCGTGTGGCAAACCACACGATCAAGGCGGGCTTCTGGATTGAGGACGAAACCTATAACCGGACGCAACAACGCCTGAACAAGGTTGGTGGCAGTCAGGATGGCGCGGTGCTGTTCGATGAAGTGGCCTATTACCGTCGCGATTACACCACCGTGCGCGAGACCACACAGCTGTATCTCTCCGATACGATCAGCCTTCTGGACGACCGGCTGAATGTGGAAGTCGGCCTGAAAACCCTCAATATCGACTATTCCCTCGATGGGTATCGGGACTTCAACGACTATGCCATTCGCGATGCCAGTGCACCGGGCGGCAGTCTGCCGGGTTATGGCCCGCAATACATCACGGCTGACTTCGAAAGCGATATCCTGCCGATGATCGGGGCGGTTTATGACCTGAACGACTCAGATCAGATCTTTGGCTCCTGGTCGCAGAACTTCGCACTGCCCCGCGGCACAGATGATTTGTTCGACAATACCGGCTCTGATCTGGCTGATCCGCCAAAAGGCGAGGAAGCGGAGAATTTCGAGCTCGGTATCCGGACCAATCGCAACCAGTTCTTCGGCGCGGCGACGGTCTACTACACCTCGTTTGACAACCAGCTTTTCCAGAGCTCCGTCATCAATCCGGCCACGGGTCAGCCTGAATCCGCGGCCTTCAATGGCGGGTCAGTGGATTCTGTCGGTGTTGAACTATCTGGCGTCTATCAGCCGGATGTTTTTGAAGATAAAGTCTATATCAACGGCAATGTCACCTATAACAAAACCGAAGATGCGAATGGCTTTACTCTGGCCGACAGCCCGGAATGGTTGATTACGGGCGGCGTCACCTATGAACCGACTGAGTGGCTGGTTGCGAACCTGTCAGGCAAGTATACGGGCGAGCGGTATTCGACCTTCGTTGAGACTGCAGAAGTCGAAGCCTTCACCGTGTTTGACGGCTATGTAGACCTTGGCGGACCGAATGGGTTCGGTGTGCCGGAAAACATCTCGCTGCGGTTCAACCTCAACAATGTGTTTGATGAGCGCGTGCCAACCGCCTTCATGTTCGCAGGCTCAGCCTTCTATCGCCCGCTCAACCCGCGCACATTCCAGGCAACCCTGACAGCGCGTTTCTAGATTTCCCCAGGGGAGGGAAGCCAAATGACAGAAAGCCCCGGTTCCGGCCGGGGCTTTTTTTGCGTTTCGAATCTGATGTTATCCCGGACTTGATCCGGAACCCGATCGCCTAAACTTCTTCATCCTTCTTCACGCGAAGGGCGGTGATCTGGTTTCGGGATTTGCGCAGCACATCGAACTGATAGCCAAGAAACGCAAAGCGCTGGCCGGGCTCGGGGATGGTCTGTGCTTCGTGGATCACCAGACCGGCTACAGTGACGGCTTCTTCATCCGGTAAATTCCACCCCATGGCCCGGTTGAGATCGCGGATGGTGACAACGCCATCGACATTGACCGAGCCGTCTGGCTGCGGGCGAACGCCTTGTACGGGGATGTCATGCTCATCACGGATATCGCCGACAATCTCTTCGAGAATGTCCTCGAGCGTAATCAGACCTTCCAGCGCACCAAACTCATCGACCACGAGCGCAAAATGGCTTCGTTTTTTCAGAAAGCCGTCCAGCTGTTCCTGAACAGACAGTGTTTCGGGCACAAACCAGGGCGGGCGCATGATGGCTTCAATATCGAGCTTGGAGAGGTCGCCATGCATGGGCGCAACGGCCCGTAACAGGTCTTTGGCGTGCAGCACGCCGATAACTTCGTCCGGCGTTCCGCGATAGAGCGGCAGGCGCGTGTGCTGGCTCGACAGGGCCTCCATCACAATGTCTCGCGCGGGCTGATCCGCATCAATCATGTTGATGCTTTTACGGTGGATCATGAGATCACTGATGGCCAGTTCTTTAAGATCCAGCGCCCCAACCAGCATATGACGGTCAGCCGCAGCCACGCCCCCTTCGGAGTGATGCAGATCGATTGCGCCGCGGATTTCCTCTTCGGCGGAGACCATGCCCTCGTCAGTTCTCACACCGAACAGGCGCAGCGTGAAACTGACAATAGCCTGAACGATATAGACCACCCAGGACAGACCTTTCACCAGCCAGGTGATCGGGCGCGAGACCGCCATCGCCATATTATCGGAATTCGAAATAGCATAGGTTTTCGGGAGAACTTCAGCAAAAACAAGGACAAGAACCGTCATCACGGCAGTCGCCGCGCCGACGCCTGCTTCCCCGAACCAATTGACGAACGTTACCGTCGCAATCGAAGTGGCGAGGATATTGACGAGGTTATTGCCGAGCAGAATGGCGCCGATCAGACTTTCGCGATCAGCGAGCAAACGGTTCACCCGGGCGGCTCGGCTGTCTCCGTCTCGCTCAAGACTGTGCATTCGCGCACGAGACGCGGCGGTGAGTGCGGTCTCTGAACCGGAGAAAAATCCGGACATGCAGAGCAGCATAATAACGACTAGAAATGGCCACGCTGTGTCCATCAGAGTTTTACTTCAGCCTCCAGAAAAGCTTTCAGATGAGTAGGATCAGCCCCTTTTTGCACGAATGCCTTACCAATCCCTTTTGCAAGAATGAGTGTCAGCGCGCCAGATTCAACCTTTTTGTCCTGAAACATATGGCTGAGAAGCTCATCGGCGGAAAAGTCGCCCGTCTTCAAAGCGCTAAGCGTCGGGGCGAGGCCGGCGGCAGCGATCAGGCGTTCGGCCCGCACAACGTCCTGCCCCGGACACAGCTCGAGATCGCGTGAATACCGGTAAGCCATGCACATTCCGGTTGCGACAGCCTCGCCATGAAGGACACGGCCATCAAACCCTCGCGCTTTTTCGATGGCATGGCCGAAGGTGTGGCCAAGATTGAGGAGTGCCCGGCGTCCGCGTTCGGTTTCGTCAGCGGCGACAACGTCCGCTTTGGATTCGCACGAGGTTTTCACAGCCTCGCTGAGCGCCGACAGATCGCCGGACAAGATATCGGAGGTCCGCGCTTCCAGCGTTTCAAAGAAATCCGGACGATCAATCAGCCCATATTTGATGACTTCCGCATATCCGGCCCGCCATTCACGCGGTGGCAGTGTCGACAGAAGCGACATATCCGCAAGCACAAGCGCAGGCTGATTGAACAGGCCAATCAGATTCTTGCCATGCTTTGAGTTGATCGCTGTTTTCCCGCCGACCGAAGAGTCGACCTGGCTGAGGAGGGTGGTCGGGATCTGAACAAAGGGCATGCCGCGCTTCATCAGCCCGGCGGCCAGGCCCGCGAGATCGCCAATCACCCCACCACCAAATGCGAGCAGCACATCATTGCGTTCGGCTTCGTGAGAGATGAGCCATTCCAGAACGAATTGCAGATTCTCAAAGGATTTGGTCGCTTCACCAGCAGGCAAAACGTGAACGATGGGGGTCTGGCCGATATTCTGGGCAAGGGTTTGCAGCGCACCGCCATGATGAGACCAGACATTTTCATCTGTCAGGACAAAAATCCGCTTTGTCCCCGGCTTCAGAATAGCTTTAAGACGCCCCGCACTTTCGGTCAGCGCCTGGCTTCCGATGACAATGTCATAGCTTCGCGAGCCCAGTTCGACCCGAACGACTGAGTGAGTCATGAGAGAAGCGCCTGGTCCTTCAATACCTGCAGAATTGCATTTACGGCCGTTTGATGAGGCCCTTCGCGGCTGTCTACCACAAACTCGGCCTCCGCATAGGTCGATTGGCGCGCTTCCAGCAATTCTCTCAGCCGGTCCTTCGGATTCGCAGTTTTCAGAAGCGGGCGACCATCGCGGCGGCTAACGCGGCGCCAAAGCGTTTCCAGATCGGCCCGCAGCCAGATAGTGACCGCTTCGCGCTTCATCAGGGCGCGGGTGTCGGCATTCATGAAGGCGCCGCCCCCCGTGGCCAGAACGATTTGCGGCCCCGTTAGCAGACGTTCGATGACGCGCTGTTCGCCGCGTCGGAATTCCTCTTCGCCATGAATGGAGAAGATGTCCGAAACTGAGAGACCTGCCGCCTGTTCGATTTCGTCATCGCTGTCATAAAACGGAAGAGACAGACTGTCGGCCAGCCGACGTCCAATGGAAGATTTTCCAGCGCCCATCAGCCCAACAAGTGCGATTGATTTTCCTTTTGCCACTTTCGGGCCAGAATTATCGTTATCTGTAGTCACTGAACTTACGCATCACACTTTGCGCCTCCACAAGAAAGGCGATTATACATAAAGGTGTGACCCGGCAAACATGTTGCAAGCTGTTAAAGGAATAAGATGCGCCGCTTCCTGATCTTTCTCGCCCTTGTCATCTTATTAGCCGGAGGCGCGGTCTTCTGGCTCGCCGATCAGGCGAACAAAAATCCACCAAACACGGGTGAACAGCGGATTGAGGTCGAACTTGATGTTTAGTCGCTGGCTGATCGGCGCCATCGCCTGCGTCGGACTGAGTGTACACTCTTGTGCTGCGTCAGCACAGGGCGCGCTTGAAAGCACAGGTCTTGGCGACATCGATCCCTGGGGTGTCGGGCGGTTATCTCGTGCGGAAGGTGCTTTGCCGGTGACCCTCTGGCAGGGCAGCTCGGTGGACTCCCTTATGCCCCTGCTTGGCCGTCTTGGCGTTTATCAACTCAGCCCGACAACGCGCGACCTTTTGCAGCGGGTTCTCCTCTCGCCCGGGCGTGCACCGGCGGGCGAAGACAGCGATCGATTGCTCGCCCAGCGCATGCGACTAATCTGGGATTTAGGCAAGCTCGAGGCCTATGCAGAGCTTGCCAGGAACATGCCGGACGCGGAAGGGATCAAATCTTCGACGGAAGCTATGGTTGAACTCCAGTTTGTCAGAGGCAATGAAGCTTCAGCCTGTTCAGTTGTGCGCTCGTCGATTGAGGTGAGCCCGTATCTGTTTCAGGCGCGCGCCGTATGCTTTGCGCTGGAGGGCAATTTTGCATCTGCAAATCTCGCCATTGAGCTGGGGCTCGAACAGGACGCACATGATCCCTGGATCCAGACGGCCATAAATGCGCTGGAAACCATGCCGGAAGATGACGAGGCGCGGGCCGAGGCGGAACTGCCAGAGGCGAACTTTAAATCCGGCCTGACGACCGCGCTCAGTTTTGCCGGCGAATTTCCACTTCCCGAATCTGTTTATTCGGCGGTCAATCCGGGCTTTGCGCGGGAAATTTCCCTTCGTACCGATATCGAACGGCCCATGCGCATTGGTATGGCACGACGCGCGGCATTCAATGGTTTAATGATCGCAGACGAATTGCGGGAGGCCTATCGTCGGGATCCCGAGCCCGAGCCTGAAGTTGAAGACGTCTCTGAAAGTGAAGATGAAGATGTCGAAGACGCTGCTGAGGCAGACGCCGAGGCACAAAGCGAAGAAGACGAGACTGATCTCGACGGCGAGGACTGGGCCGACCCTCTCGATCGCGCACTCTATGTTCTGGAAGACGAGACGACGAGTGAAGAAAATAAAGTGGCTTCGATCCGCCGCGCTCTGATTTGGGCGAGATCTGAACCAGAACGCTTCGCTATACTGGCAGGCGTTTTGCGCCCGTACATCGCCGAAATCAACGACTTTGAGGCGATTGGCGCAAACGCAGAATTTTTCGCCATCGCGATGCTGGCGGCTGGTGATCAGGGACAGGCCAATCGGTTTCAGCGCATGGCCAGCGTTGAGGGCGGGCCGGAGGAGGATGCATTTCTACAGGCCTGGCTAGATGGCGTGCGGGTGGTCAGTGGCGCGGATAGATCGTCTGCCTCGCCGCGCGTGGTTTCCCGCCGTCTCGCCGACACGGCAGATGAGGCAACCCAGTCACAAACCGCCAGAATGCTCCATCATTTCCTGGTATTTGATGGCGCGCTTGCGCCCGAAGCGGTTGAATTTCTGTCGGGCGATGCCGGTGATACGCTGTCGTCCGGAACTGAGCTCAGTGTGAAGGATCAGATTCTGGTTCGATCGAATCTCAATTCAGGTTCGGTTGGCGAAGCGCTTCTGCGCATAGTGAGTGCATTGGGCAGAGACCCGGACAGGACCCAATCGGCTGATCTGGCTGAAATTCTGGAATTACTGTCAACGCATGGCTATGAGCCTGAAGCGCGACGCCTGGCACTCGAAGCTCTGAATTATCAACGCGTCGGGGATTAATGTGAACCGGGCCGACATTCGGGAACGCATAAATGCTTTTCTCGAAATGCAGGCGGTCGAACGCGCGGCCTCAGACAATACTTTGGCCGCTTATCGTCGCGATCTGAATCATGCTGCAGACAGTCTGTCAGAATCGGGCTGCGATCTGGTCGCGGCCACCCGTTCAGATCTCGCCGCTTATCAGCAGTCTTTGTCAGATCTCGGCCTGGCGGCATCGACGATCGCGCGGCGCATCTCCGCCTTGCGTCAGTTTTATCGGTTCGAGCTTGAAGACGGTATGCGCGACACAAATCCCGCGCAGGGCCTGACGCCGCCGGATGCAAACCGCAAAGTGCCCGATGTGCTTAGCCGCGAAGAAACGGGGGCTTTGCTCAGGGCATGCGAAGGCGACGGCGATAAAGATATCCGTGACCTTGCCATTCTGGAGCTTGTCTATTCCGCCGGATTGCGCGCCAGTGAGGTCTGCAGCCTTCCGATGACGGCCCTCCACACCGTGACGGACGGATATATCCGTATACTGGGCAAGGGTCAGAAGGAGCGGCTCTGCCCTGTGGGTGGCCCGGCCCAGTCAGCGCTTTCGGACTGGCTGGCGACACGACCGAGCGCGTTGCCTCAGAAAAACCGCGCACTGGCAGACAAATTTGTCTTTCCCTCCGGTGGTACAGAGGGACACATCAATCGCCGAACCCTTCAGAACATCATCCGCGAACGGGCGCTGAAAGCGGGGCTCGATCCGGCGCGAATTTCACCGCACTCATTGCGTCATGCATTTGCGACACACATGTTGCAAGGCGGCGCGGATCTTCGAACCGTTCAGGTACTGCTCGGCCATGCCGATATCTCGACGACGCAGATATACACCCATCTCCTCACAGATGACCTCGCCGACATGTTGGTTGCCGCCCATCCGCTGGCTCAGAAAGGGCGGAAATAGGGCTTTACGTTGCAGTGCAGCAAGCCTAGTTTCGCGCCCAGATAAAAACTCACCGGGGATTGAGACATATGTCAGCGACTAAGCCGCCACAGCTTTTCTACAAATCACTTGCCATCGGCGCTCCTGCGCCATTGCGCGAACAGCCCGTCAATGTCGAGCGCATGATCCATTTTGTGCCGCCGCATCTGGACAAGGTTCGCGCAAAAGTGCCGGACATGGCGAAGAAGGTCGATGTGATCCTCGCCAACCTTGAAGACGCCATCCCGGCAGACGCAAAAGACGCAGCCCGTGCGGGCGCGGTCGAAATGGGCAAGTCGGTCGATTTCAAAGCCTCGAATACCGGCTTTTGGTCGCGAGTGAATTGCCTCAACTCGCCATGGTTTCTGGAAGACGTCACCACGCTGCTCGCTGAAGTCGGCGATGCGCTGGACGTTTTGATGATCCCTAAGGTCGAAGGCCCGTGGGACATTCACTATGTCGACCAGCTCCTCGCCCAGCTCGAAGCTAAACATGGCATCAAGAAGCCGATCGGCATTCACGCCATTCTGGAGACCGCTGAAGGCGTCAAAAACGTCGAGCAGATCGCGCTCGCCTCTCCGCGTATGCACGGCATCTGCCTCGGCCCGGCGGACCTTGCGGCTTCCCGTAAGATGAAAACCACCCGCGTCGGCGGCGGTCATCCCTTCTATCGCGTCATCGAAGACCCGGTCGAAGGCCGTGAGCGCATGAATGCCCAGCAAGACCCTTGGCACTACACAATTGCCCGCATGGTCGATGCCTGCGCGTCGGCCGGTATAAAGGCCATGTATGGTCCGTTCGGCGATATCTCAGACCTCGACGCCTGCGAACAGCAATTCCGAAATGCCTTCCTTCTGGGGTGTGATGGCGCCTGGTCGCTCCACCCGAACCAGATCGACATTGCGAAGAAGGTCTTTTCACCTGATCCCGACGAAGTGAAATTCGCCGCCCGCATTCTCGAAGCCATGCCGGATGGTACGGGCGTTGTGATGCTTGACGGTAAAATGCAGGACGATGCGACCTGGAAACAGGCGAAGGTGATCGTCGACCTCGCCAAACTCATCGCGCAAAAAGACCCTGAATATAAAGAAGCGTATGGGTTTTAATTGGCCGGCGCGTCGCCTGATTTAATCTTAAGGCTCAAGCGCGCCTTCGAAGTTTGGATGTTTCCAGTCTTCGTAAGGCGCTTTGCGCTGCCCGAACACTGGCAAGCGTCAACTCAATCCATCGGCTTGGGTAGTGACAAAGGCATGTGGGAGTCGCGTGTGGTTCGTGAAGGCGGATTTGCAAACGTCATAACGGAATTGAAATACGGCTCAAAATTCGGCCTGTGTCTCATGGGGGCGCTGATGCCGATCATGACTATCGGCGTGTTCTTCACCTCGTCGGACCTATTTACTACTTTTGCTATCATTCCTGTCGATCTGGGGCTTGGATTTCCCTTGCGAATTCGGGGCTCATTCGCCCATGATTCCGCCGTAGGACAAGCCCGTCAGCTATTCAAGTTGAAAGCATAGGGCCTGAATTGCCAGTGGAGGCGGGATTCAAATCGGCTTGACCCGACATTTCCAAGGCTGACATTCTTTCTTCATGATCACTGGAGCCTGTAATTGCGGCGGCGTGGCCTTTGAGATCCGCGCCGAAACAGACAGCATTTATTGCTGTCATTGCTCTATCTGTCAGAAATGGAGCGGAGCGGGCGATGTCGCCGTCATCGTCTTTCCGAAAACCGCCCTTAAATGGCTGAGGGGCGAACATCTGATCAGCCATTGGAAAAAGCCAGATGCCGATTGGGAAAGCTGGTTTTGCTCGACCTGCGGCTCACCCGTGCCGGGCAAGAATGGCGAGGACAGCATGTTCGCGCCTGCAGGCATCATCACTTCAGGCGGCGAAAACCTGAAAGTCGCCCACCATATCTTTGTCGGCTCGAAAGCCTCTTGGGACGTCATCGGAGACGATGGCCAGCAGCATCATGGGCGGATCACATAAGCCCGCACTCGATCTGATCTTGCTAGTCAGCTAATTCGCCGGCTCATCTAAGAAACGAATATTGCAATACTGATCAAAGCAATAGCCTTTGAACCGTGCGTCCTCCGCGATCGGTGACAGCAATTCGAACGACAATTCATCGCCCGAAAGCCCGAGCAGACGAATCTTGGCGCCATACATGTCAACCTCAACAGGATAGTCCAAAGGCCCTTTGAGCTCGACATAACCCGGCTTCGCCATTTTGAGGGCTTTGCCCGAACCCTTAATCCCGTAAATCAATGAAACGCCCGCCTTTCCGTGACGATCAAAACGAATATAGGCCGGGTTCGGCGGCATACTTTCGACAGGAATTGTTTCGTAAGGCACAGGCTCGGAAAGAAGGTCTGGTCCGATGATAAACCGTGGCTGATAATTTTCCGGTGAATAGGGGACGTATTGGTGCCAGTAAAGCTGGTCGAATTCGCCGTCATTGTCGGAGTCGGCGAGGCAATTCGACAGGGCGTTTGCTTCCTCTTCGTGACCCGTCCAGTTTTCTGTTGGAATCGAGCCGCAGAAGACCTGAACCGCCCCGGACAATGTGACCTGGTAAAGCGGTACGTCCTTTCGGAATTCGGCTGACCTCCGCCCATTGACTTTAAGGTCGGGAGAAAAATCTGCTAACACCCGGCGTCCGGCCACGGGCATGAGATTCTGAGTCAGAAGGTATTCACCTGAGGCAACTGTGCCATTGGGACTGACTTCAAACTCTTGCGATGGTCGCAGGAAAGCTTCGTTGCGTGAGTCAACGGTTCCTGGACCCGTGGCACACGCGGCCAGAATCCCGGCCAGAACAAATGGAAATGCCCGCAAAAACACTGTTTTCCCTCCCGAAATGATTTTGAATAAACCATAGGTCAGGCTGATCCATTCCGACAACCAGAATTTGATGGCAGCTCAGGATAATGTGTCAGCCATGTGGGCGATCTCTGGGTCAGCGATTTTGGGACGCTGATCCGGGGCAGCATCGGCTGAGCGACGAAACTCTTGCCGATAATGACAATCAGCGACTATCTGCTTCCATGACATCATCCAGCACAACCCGTTTCTTCGAGCTCGATCTCACTGACGATCCGCACAAATTTACGCTCGACGTCAATTATGGCCTGTCGGTTGGGCCCCCGAAGCAGAAATTCCTCTTTGGCGGCGTGGGGTTGGCGTCGGCGGTTCGGGCGCTTGAGCTTTCAACCGACCGGCCCCTGATCTGGGCGACGGCGCAATATCTCTCCTTTGCTCTGCCGGGTGAAACGGTCGAGGTGGACGTGCGCGCGGCAACCGAAGGCAAATCGGTCACGCAGGCGCGGGTGCTCGGGCATGTCGGAGACCGCGAAATCTACACGGTGAACGCCGCCTGCGGCACGCGCGGACAGGATCTCGACCATCAATGGGGCGAGATGCCGGACGTGCCCGGCCCGGAAGCGTGTGATCCGCGACCTCAGATGCGACCAACCACTGAAGGCGAACCTGAAGATCTCGCAAATCGGATAGATACCCGCGTCGCGCTCGGCCGGTATGGCAAAAAGCGCGGCGAAGGCGGACTTTCGGCAGATGGCCGGGCCATTCTCTGGGCACGTCCGGATGACCCGTCCACACAAATCGATGCGATTATGCTTGCCGTCATCGCCGATTATGTGCCCGGTGCCACTGGCAGTGCGCTGGGCATGCATGCCGGGTCAAATTCGCTAGATAATACGCTGCGCATTCGAAAGATCGTGCCAACCGACTGGGTCTGCATCGATATCCAGATCCATGGCATTCACGATGGCTTCGTGCATGGCACCGCCAGGCTCTGGGCGCAGGACGGAACACTTATGGCGATTGCCTCCCAGTCCGGCATTGTGCGGATCTGGGATTTCGACGCCAAACGGTTTCGCTAGAGCCTCTTGCCCGTCAGCCCGCCACTTTATCATTCGATGGCGTGCCATCAT
>CEPO01015009.1_pt1 | contig 31125 bp, 27 predicted proteins | sample 530481 | NCBI WGS metagenome assembly CEPO01 (sample SAMEA2620198, study PRJEB7988) | marine metagenome | biome: marine biome (ENVO:00000447); feature: surface water layer (ENVO:00002042); material: "saline water (ENVO:00002010), including plankton (ENVO:xxxxxxxx)" | depth 5 m
GAAAAGCGCCGCCACTCCCGACGCATTGTCATCGGCACCATTATAGATCTCGCCATCTTCACCCACACCAAGATGATCATAATGCGCCGTAACGACGATCACCTGTCCTGATGGATCTGTGCCCTGCACAACGGCGACCAGATTGGTGCCTTGCACCGGTTCTGTTGAACCGTCTGCCAAATTGCCCAGTACGGCATCAAACGGCTGACGATAGGAATTGCCCATTTTGAGCAAATCCATCGCTTGCATGCGGGCTTCGATGATCTCCTGTGCGCGATGGGAGCCAGCCGTGCCGATCTTACGTCCCTCGAGCGCATCGTCGCTGAGACCCTTTACAAGACCGATCACGGGTCCGGGTTTGAAAAGCTCCGCATCATAGGTCTCATGCCCACCGCGACTCGCGACAAACGTCAGTCCGACAAGGATCAGAATAACGGCGACAATCCCCCCGAGAATACGAAACATGAGCGTGCCTTTCAGCCTGAAAACGACAGTCATACGCACCACGCTCTTCAAGGTCGAGTGACAAACACCTCAGGGCTGGTCAGAAGTCTGAAATGATTGCAGATTGTCAGAATGAGTTTTGATATTCCCTCCCCCAAAGACTGCATGGATCATCTGATCGCGAAACCCGGCAAGAAATTTGTCCTGAGTGACGTACCGACCCGTGATGAATCTCTGTTTGACTCCAAGAAAATCGCGCGGGCCAGCTGCGAAGAAGATGCCCATGAAATCAATCGCTTGCAGGACATTCTCTATGCAGAACGAAAGCAGTCGCTACTTGTCGTCCTGCAGGGGATAGACACGGCCGGCAAGAGCGGCACCACGCGAGCCGTGTTCGCGTATACCTCCCCACTCGGGCTTCAGGTTGCGGCCTTCAAAAAGCCGACCGAGGAGGAACTAGCGCATGACTATCTCTGGCGGGTGCATGCGGCCGTCCCACGCAAAGGCTTTATCGGAATTTTTGACCGCTCCCATTATGAAGATGTGCTCGTGGTCAAAGTGCGCGAGTTCGCACCAAAGGATGATATTGAGCGCCGCTATGATCAGATCAATGCTTTTGAAAAACACCTCACCGAAAACGGCACGCGCATTCTGAAATTCATGCTGCACATCTCACCGGAAGAACAGGCCGAACGGCTTCATTCCCGGCTGGCAGAGCCGCATAAGCGCTGGAAGTTTAACCCGGGCGACCTTGAGGACCGAAAGCTCTGGCCAGATTTCATGAAAGCCTATGACGACATGGTTGAGCGATGTTCAACGGATCACGCGCCCTGGTATGTCATCCCGTCAGACAGCAAAAGTCGACGTAACGCGATGATCGCGCGTATCGTACGCGGCACGCTTGAAGATATGGCTCCGGAATACCCGGACCCGGGCTGGCGGCCCGAAGATTACGACTTTTGACACCCCCGTTCTGGCGCTCAGGAATTGGTCATTTCGCTCAGTGAGTGACCTGTGTCACGGTCACACGTTTTCGTGATAGCGAACTCTCCCTAACGCGTTGTCATTCCGCATCTGCGAAGTAAAAGCTGAATGCGGTTTTTAGTGCGGGGATTCTTCAGACGTGAACAAAATTGCGTATGGCTGTTTGGGTATTGTTTTTGCGAGCTGTACAACGGGTCAGGTCCTGGCTGAGACCGCAACACCGCCCGATCCGACAAGCTACATTCCTTCCGTCCAGCCCACCCGGATCACCGCTGACGAAGCGCCGGTCATTGACGGCGTGCTGGATGATCCTGTCTGGGCCAAGGCCGCCGTCATCGATGAATTCTGGCAGGTCGCACCGGAGCTGGCCGCGCCGAGCGAAAAAACAGAAATGTACTTCGCCTATGATTCCGAGGCGCTTTACGTCGCGATCATGGCTTACGACGAACAACCGGAGAAGATCATCAATCGCATCATGACGCGCGACGGCGAGGTCTATCGCGATGACATGATCCGTTTCTATATCGACCCCTATAATACGGGTCTGGGCGGTTTTGGCTTTGATGTGAATGCCCAGGGCGCGCGGGCTGATCGCATTATTCAACGCGGTCGCCCGCCGATTGATGAATGGGATACGATCTGGGATTCAGAAGGGCAGATTACTGAAGACGGCTGGGTGCTCGAAATGGTGATTCCATTCCGCTCTATCAGTTTTGACCCGGAGAATTCTGAAGGCTGGGGCCTTCTGATCACGCGGGAACTCGCTCATAAAAATGAGGAAATCCGCTGGTCAAATATTGATCCGGGCGTCAACAAATTCGACTTCCGCCAGCCAGGTCGTCTCGTGGGTATTCAGGACATTGAACAAGGGCTGGGCCTCGACGTTGAGCTCCTTGGGACAGTTATTGCCAATCGCGACTGGACCACAACTCCACGAGACAATGATATTCGTCTCGAGCCGAGCGCCAATATTTATTACAAATTCACGCCGTCTCTGACGGGGCTGCTCACGCTCAATTCCGACTTTTCAGATACGCCGCTTGATGCCCGTCAGGTCAATACAGGTCGGTTCTCCCTGTTTCAGCCAGAAACCCGGGACTTTTTCCTGCAGGACGCTGCTGTTTTTGAATTTGCGGGTGACACCTTCTCGCGCAGCCCGAATGGTCGGCCATTTTTCTCCCGCCGCATCGGTATTGTCGGTGGCCAGCAAGTGGACCTCTCCACTGGCCTTAAGTTAAGCGGTGAGTTGAAAGGTATCGAACTCGGCGTTCTCAGCGCGAAAATGGGGGAAGGCAACAATCTCGACTCCCAGACACTGTCTGTGGCCAGAGCCAGTATTGATGTGCTCGATAACTCCCGTCTTGGCTTCATCGCTACCAATGGCGACCCAACCGGTAACACAAACAACTCGCTGATTGGGTCTGATTTCATTTATCGTACGAACGGACTATTTGGCGGGGGCTTCATGCAAGCCACGGCCTATTTCATGAGATCACTCTCTTCCCTTGGAGATGATGACTCATTCGGCGCAAAGCTGAGCTACCCAAATGATAAATGGTCATGGGAGGTCTCAGCGCAACAAATTGGTGAGGATTTCCGTCCTGCGCTGGGCTTCGTCAATCGACCTGGCGTGAATGACTATAATGCGAACTGGCATCGCCGATTCCGGACAACAGGAAGCTGGTATCAATATTGGCAGATCGGATCGAGCCACGATGTGGTTACCGATTTGAATGGCAATCTCCAAACCCGCAAGAACAGTCTGAACTTCAATCTTGATCTTGCGACGACAGATCAGGTGAACCTGCGCGCCTATGAAGGTGAAGAAGTCGTAATGACGCCCTTCTCACTGCCAACCGGCATTATTGTGCCGAATGGCGAATATTCTGCGAATGGCTTTTACGCCATGCTACGTTCATCCTTCTCCCGGCCCCATGGCACACAATCTGACATTACGATTGAAGAATATTTCGGGGGCGAACGGTTCAAATTCAAACTGAACGGCTCCGTTCGACCGTCAAAATTCTGGAACATTGATCTGACCTGGGAGAGAGATGATATCTCTGTTCCCAACGGCGATGTGACGGTGAATATTTATTCTATGAATTCCACTGTGAATTTCTCGTCCGATATCTCGGTTGAGACACAAGCTCAGTACGACAATATTTCCGACGCGTTCTCATTGTTCAGCCGTATGCGCTGGGAAGTTCGGCCACAGACAGAGGTGTTTCTGTCCGCCGGTCATGGCGCGATCATCGACTACGATACCTTTCCGCGAGATTTTGAATCACTGCAGACCCAGTTCGTTCTGCGCTTTGGAAACCGTTTCCAGTTCTGAAGATTACAAAACTGTAAGATCATCCCGCTTGACCCCAACTTATTGAAAAGCGATAAGCATCTTATTGCTTTTCAATAAGGGTTATACAGATGAAACTTCTGGCTATGGCAAGTGTATCCGGCCTGCTTCTCACCATGGGAGGATGCATCATGGTCAATGCTGATGGTGATGGCGACTGGGATATGGAATATTCAAACAGCTCAGAACGCGTCTATTCGGCTGACATCACCGATGGTGAAATCGCCGTTCGGGTCGCGGCCTCTGGCTGTACGACAAAAGAGTTTTTCGATGTCGACGTGGATCGTGAAGACGGCAACCGCTTCACGATCGAACTCGATCGTGAACGCCGCGACTATTGCGAAATGCACCAGCCAAATGGCGAAACCCTGACATGGACCTTCTCGGAACTCGGCATTCCTGAGGGCGCGAAGGTGACTCTGCTCAATCCGGTTGGTCGATAACAACTCTATCTGACGGAACGCCACACTCTGACCCGGGGTCTCAAGATCCCGGGCTTTTTTTATGTTTGAGGATCGAAAAAGAAATAGGTCGTTACGGAAAGAGTCTTGTCGTCACCCATTGCGCACGCTCATTCTCCCGTCTGAACACCAGCCGGTCATGCAGGCGAAATGGCCGGTCTCTCCAGAATTCAATCTCGACAGGTTTTAACCGAAAGCCGGACCAGTGAGGCGGTCGCGGTACATGCCCGAGGCCATATTTTGCGGCGTATTTGGCAATGCGTGCCTCGAGTGCAAACCGGCCTTCAAGCGGACGCGACTGCTCGCTGGCCCAGGCACCAATCCGGCTATCGCGCGCCCGGGACTGGAAATAGGCATCGGCCTCATCATCGCTCACGGGCTCCACCAGCCCGCGCACGCGAACCTGCCTGCGAAGGGATTTCCAGTGAAAACAAAGGGCGGCCTTGCCCTGTCCGAGCAATTCCCGTCCCTTGGCACTCTCATAATTTGTATACCAGACAAACCCGTCCGCGTCGGCGTGCTTCAGCAACACCATGCGGACATTCGGCAGACCATCTGCATCCACCGTGCCAAGCGACATGGCATTGGCGTCATTGGGTTCAGACTTCAGCGCTTCTGACAACCAATCCGCGAACAGATCAAATGGATCCTCCTTCGCGAAAAAGATCTTATCATCAGCCAGCGCGTCAGACGTGTCGCCAGCATAGTCTGGCGAGGCGGGAATCAGATCGCCAATATCCTTGTCCGACATGCATTATCCTTTCGCCGAAAACGCGTTTCATCTGTCTCTATGTCTTGCGAAAACGGATGAGATCAAGGTCATTTGCGCCATTTGGCGGCTGCTCCCTTTCCAGTCAGGCTTCATACCAGTATGGGATGGGGGCTTGAGATCAACGCAATCACATCAAAGTCTACGTCCATGTCCCACAACACTTTCGGCCATATGTTTCGTGTCACCACCTGGGGTGAGAGCCATGGCCCTGCCATTGGATGTGTGGTGGATGGATGCCCGTCCGGTGTGCGTCTGAATGTGGAAGACATTCAGAAGTATCTCGATCTGCGTCGTCCCGGCACCTCGCGTTTTGTGACACAGCGCCGTGAGCCCGATCAGGTCAAAATCCTGTCCGGCGTGTTTCAGGATGATCAGACCGACGAATCATTTGGCGGTCAGGTGACGACAGGCACCCCGATCTGTCTGATGATCGAAAATGTTGACCAACGCTCCAAGGATTACTCCGAAATCCGGGATCGATACCGGCCCGGCCATGCCGATTTTACCTATGACGAGAAATATGGTGTTCGAGATTATCGCGGCGGTGGGAGGTCCTCTGCACGAGAAACCGCCTCACGCGTCGCCGCAGGTGCCGTTGCGCGCGCCGCTCTGGGCGACGCGATCACCATTCGTGCGGCGCTCGTGCAGATTGGGGAGCACAAAATCGATCGAAGCAAATGGGATTGGGCGGAAACTGAAAACAACCCGTTCTGGTGCCCGGATGCCGATATGGCCAGAACCTGGGAAACCTATCTTGATGGAATTCGCAAGTCAGGTTCCTCCGTCGGCGCCGTGATTGAGGTCCACGCCGAAGGCGTTCCCCCCGGCTGGGGCGCACCCATCTATGGCAAACTCGATTCCGATCTCGCCATGGCTCTGATGTCGATCAATGCCGTGAAAGGCGTTGAGATTGGCGCAGGCATGGAGGCGGCGGGCCTGACGGGCGAGACCAATGCCGATGAAATGCGCTCCGGCAATGATGGCCCGCGCTTTCTGTCCAACAATAATGGCGGCATTCTGGGCGGCATCTCGTCCGGCCAGCCCATTGTCGCTCGGTTTTCAGTGAAACCGACATCCTCCATCCTTACACCACGTCAGTCCGTGACCCGAGGCGGCGATGATGTCGATGTTCAGACAAAAGGCCGACATGACCCATGTGTGGGCATCCGCGCAGCGCCTGTGGCCGAGGCCATGATGGCGTGCGTGCTTGCAGACCATAAACTCAGACATCGGGGACAGACCGGCGGATGAGCGAACGCGTCTTCACTGCTGATTACGACAAGACGGACGTCGGCAGCCGGGTCTATCTGCCGCTCGGCGTCGCGGCCACACTCGGTATGGCGGGACTTCTAATGGGTCTGCCTGTGCTGTCTGTTCTCGCTGCCGGCCTGACGTTTTTGTCGCTGCGATCCTGGCCGCTGACACGCGCAAACAGACCGGCGCTCAGACTGTCTGACGCCGGTGTCGAGATTGATGGCCTTGGCCAAGTGAAGTGGAAGGATGTCGCGAAGGTCGAATCCGGCATGGTGCAGGTGAAAGCGCTCAAACTACCCGCCATTGATCTCACCTTTACAGGGCCGCTTCAGGAGGTCTTTACCGCCAGTCCGGCCACGCGCCTCAGACCATGGGAAATTCGCGTCTTCAAACTCCGCAAGGATGGCAAGATGCGGCTTGATCTTTCCAAAATGGATGATGAGCCGGACGAGATTCTGTCAGCCTTTAAACACTTTCACGGTGGGATTCTCTGAGTCATTTGACCCCCGCGAAAAGACGTTAACCGGCTCGGCAACCCGTTGTTTTCCGACCGGCATGTCACACGCTCCCAAAAGTCCGAACCCCTGACGCAACTTCGCGCTGCTCAAAGCGTTGGAGCCTCATGCTCCTTCCACAAGTCCTTGAGATTCAATCTCTCTCCCACGCAATCATCGCCTTTGCGCTTTCAGCCATTGTTATTCTTGCCGTCGGTCTGAGACTGTCGCGCTATGCCGATATTCTGGCAGATCGCACGGGCATGGGCGAGGCTCTTGCCGGCGCAGTCCTGCTTGGCGCGTCAACATCGGCCTCCGGGATTGTTACATCGATCAGTGCGGCCTCGACGGGCGACGTCAATCTCGCTTATTCGAACTCTCTCGGCGGCATCGCAGCACAGACAGCCTTTCTGGTGATTGGCGATATCTGGTATCGGCGCGCCAATCTCGAACATGCTGCGGCTGAAATAACGAATGTAACACAAGCCACATTGCTGTGCCTCTTGCTAATCATTCCACTTGTTACGTATGCGCTGCCTCAAGTCACCTTCTGGGGGATCCACCCGACCAGCCTTGTCCTGCCGCTCGTCTATGCCTTCGGCCTACAGTTGGCTCGGCGAGATCGGAAAGACCCAATGTGGCTTCCTAAAAACACGCCTGACACGCGAACAGATGAGCCAGAAGCGGAAGATCCCAATGCGCCAGCGACAAAGCTCGTAGCTATTCAGTTTGCTGCGCTGGTTGTTGTGGTTGCGATCGCTGGCCTCGTCATCGCGCGGTCTGGCATCTTTATCGCAGAGGCGTCCGGTCTCAAGCAGAGCGTTGTGGGCGCCATGCTCACCGCCGTCGCGACCTCACTGCCTGAGCTGGTGACCACCATCGCGGCTATTCGGCGAGGCGCGCTACAGCTGGCCGTGGGCGGCATCATAGGCGGCAACATGTTCGACGTCTTATTCCTGTCGGCCTCAGATATCGCCTATCGCGACGGGTCGATCTATGGCGCGATCGATGACTCCTCCAGATTCTGGGTGCTGGCCACCATCGTGATGACACTCATCCTGCTATTGGGGCTTATCCGGCGTGAAAAAAGCGGGCCAGGAAATATAGGCTTTGAAAGTGTGGCCGTGCTGTTCGTCTATATCGCAGCGGCGATCATCGCCGGGACCATTCTGTGATGCGCTTTAAGAGACCTTTCAGACGCCAAATCCACCCGTCTGAAGATAGGTTTCTTCCTCAAGCGTGGTCTCACGGCCCAGCAATTTGTTCCGGTGCGGAAACCGACCAAAACGCGCAATCGCATCCATATGGATCAGCGCATAGTGATAATTGTCTTTCATGTCGGACTGGCGGAACAAGTCACAGCAGAGCTGCTGATCTGCCAGACTCTCTGAGTGCATGAGCGGCATGTAAAAGAACGCCCGTGCAGGCGCCATCACGCAAATATCATAGCTGCGCTCAATCGCCAGTCGGCAATAGTCAATCGCCAGCGCGTCGGTCTCAAACTGCAGAGCGTCGCCCCGGAAGATGTTTCTGGGAATCTGATCAAGCAGAATGATCAGCGAAAGACACCCTGAGACTGTCTGGCTCCAGCTGTCCAGCTCTCCGTCGCGACCTTTACGCCACCAGACTTCATACTTCCGGCAGGCATCATCAAAGCTTGCCCCGCCAGTAAACCATTTGGACGGACCGGCCTTCAGCCAGAATTCCAGAAACTCAAGTGCATGCGCTGATTCAGCCGTCGGTGGCATTCGGTTTCCCCCAGGTTTGAATGCGCGTGAGGAATGCCGTTCTGACCTCACCGCCTTTGAGCCCCACTTCGCCAAAAAGCTGATCGAAGTCTTCCTTCAGATACCCCTTATAATAAGGCTCGTGGAAGCCTTCAGGGAAATATTCCAAAAGTCCGTCCAACTCTGGCGTATCATTGAACTGAAGGGAGTCGGCAAAGATGAATTTTCCACCAGGCTTAAGGACGCGCTGGATCTCCGCAGCGACAGCCTTGCGGATTTTTGGCGGCAATTCATGGAACAGGTAAATCGAAACGATCAGATCCTGGCTGTTATCGTCATAAGGCATGGCCTCTGCCTGCCCCTCGACGATATCCACCTGTGGCCAGACTTTGACCGCCTGGCGTGCTTTTTCTGTATAGCTGGGAGACAAATCCAGCCCCGTCGCCCGAAGTCGCGGAAATGTATCCAGCACAGAATGTAGAAACCGACCCGTTCCGCAAGCGAGATCGAGAACATCTGTTTTGCGCTGATCCCGGCCTTTCATCTGCCGCGCCAGTTCACCCAATACGCAGCGCCGCATGACATCCGCAGCACCTGTGAACAGCACTTCGACCTGCGTATCATAGATATCGGCGCTTTCGTCGGTGAACCAGCCACCAGACTGATAGTGAAAATTCTGTCGGTAATAGGTCGGGTAGCGCTCCGGATCGGCTTCATTGCGCACTTCAACGCCAGACCGGTTCAGGCGGCGCTCATCGACGGCTTTGGCATCATCGAGAAATATCCTGGAGTGACGCAGCGCTTTGGGCAACTGGCCCAGGCGCACATCATTCGGGCGAGGATAGAGCCCCGCCTCGATGTTCGCGAGATCCTCCTGATAGGCTTTGAAGAACTCCCGGCGCATGGCCTTTAAATCAGGCACGCCGGATTGTGGCGTGAATTTCGGCTCTCCGGGCCGCGTAAAACCGGAAGATTGCCTGCGAATATAGGTGTAATGCCCACCATACCATAAGGCTCTTAGCCCTTGGGCTGCGGCATACCGGCCTCTTGAGATTGCCCGGTTTATTGGATTGGCTTCAGTCATCTGAACCTCCGTAAACGAGTATATGGAGGCAATGCGCACAAAGAAAGTGGATTATCCGCGCGAATTTGTAGCCCAGACGAGATACTCCTTATTGCCGTCAGATCCGGAGATTGGCGATGGCGCGCGGGCCTGGACATGCCAGCCATTCTCAGCGAGCCAGCTTTCGAAGGCCTGAAACGCGATCTCCACAGCTTCTTCATTTGAGACAATTCCGCCTTTCCCGACATGCTTGCGGCCAACCTGAAACTGAGGCTTGAACAGGGCGATCAGGTCTGCCCGCTCTGCTGCGTACGACAGTGCTGGCCAGAGTACTTTCTCCAGACCGATAAAACTTGCGTCACACACGATCAGTTGAGGGGGTTCGCCGACCAGGTCAGCTGTCAGATGGCGCGCATCGAGCTGTTCCAGCAAAGTGATTCGCGCATCTTCCCTTAACCGCTGATGGAACTGGTCGCGACCAACATCGACTGACACCACATGCTGAGCGCCAGTTTCCAAAAGCACTTCTGTAAACCCGCCGGTCGAGCTGCCGACATCCAGACACTTTTTGCCCTGCACATCGACCGGAAAGACCTCAAGCGCACCTTTTAGCTTCAGCGCGGCTCGCGAGACGTAGGGATGGGCTTTCTGGGCTTCGATGGCATCATCCCTACTGACTTTCTGAGACGCCTTCGTCACAATCCGGCCATTCACCTGAACATTACCGGCTGTGATGGCCGCCTGCGCTTCCGATCTGCTGGCCATCAGACCTGCATCAGTCAGGAATTTATCAAGGCGGATTTTTTCAGACATAAGGGCTGATATCTCATTCCCGGAAAAAGAAAACGGGCGGTCCCCGAAGAGCCGCCCGCATTATTTTCTTTTTTATCACCCAATCGCCTCAGCGGAGTACGCAATCTACTCTTCGAACAGATCGCTCCAGAGTGCTTTACGACTGACACGCAGCGCTTCAATCACGACTACGATGCCCGCAAGGCACAGAACCATCAGTGGCGCAGCTGGTTGCTGCACCGCATTCACCATCACATCAATCATTATTATATCTCCCTCGGAGTGTGGACAGGTTAGTGCCGAGGGCCTTAATGAAGGGTATTCGAAATGAAGATTTCGACAGATTATTTTATGACGAAATGGTCTGATTTTATTTAGGTTTTAGCAAGTTTTGCGGCAAATTTTGCCGGGCAAAATTGACCATTTGGAGGCCTGTTATTTCCCGCCGAAAAGCCATTCCGCAACGCGCCTGGCAGCGCATGCTATCGGGCCGACGACTAGACCTTCTCGACCCGTCTCCGCTTGATGTTGAGATCGAAGACATTGCTCACGGCCTGGCCCGTGTCGCGCGCTGGAACGGCCAAACCCTTGGCGATCATGCGTTTTCAGTCGCGCAACATTGTGTTGTGGTCGAGGAAGTTTGCCGCGATCTGTCGCCGGGACTGAGTGCGCAGGCCTCCATGATCGCCCTGCTTCACGACGGTCCGGAATATGTGATCGGCGACATGATTTCCCCCTTCAAAGCCGTGCTTGGGCCGGGCTATCGCGCTTTCGAAGACAGCCTCGAACGCGCGATTCACATTCGTTTCGGCCTGCCAGCAAAAACTGATGCGAAATTAAAAAAGCTGATCAAACGCGCCGATCATATCAGTGCCTGGCTCGAAGCCGTTCAGCTCGCGGGTTTCTCATCGGTCGAAGCAGACGAAATTTTCGGGGCACCTGAAGTTAAATCTGATAAAAAACTCCACCCTCTGCCCGCAATCGATGCTCAAGCTCTGTTCCTGAAGCGTTTTTCAGAAATCCAGGCTGGCCTCTGATCCGTCAGGCCTCTGGCGTTGTGCAATACTCGACCAGATAGCTCAGCGCCTCGATCATTGGCTCAATATCGGTCTCTGCATCGTCAACCGAGAGATTGTCGCCCGGAAGGTCCATCGCGAAATTACCGCCGAACACCGTTCTCTGCGGGAATACCGGCGCGCCATCGATGGCGAGAAACTTGATGCCGCCGAGATTATCAGATTGGATCGTTTCAGGATCAATCCTGGCAAGATCATAAGTCGTCACGATGGTTTTGAGGTGATCGCCACCCTCGCTGTAGGTTTCCTGCGTCTTCGTCATTCCGCACAGCCCCTCTGGACGAATAGACGTCGTAATGTAATCGCCATTATCGAATGGCTCCGACAGAGAATATCCAACATCGATGATCGTCTCGCCTGCATCAATATAGGCTTGCGGCACGCCCTCTGGCGGCTCTCCGGCATGCGACAGAAGCGGACAAGAAACCAGTCCGGCCATCAGCACGGTTTTAATGAGACTCTTCAGTAAGAGCATATGTGTCCCCATGACTCTTGTTTACATTGTTCTTTTTTGACCCCGGCATCAGGAACAGGCAAGTGAGAATATCAGTTGAGCCTAAACCGCCAATCCTCTCACCATAACCGAGACAGTTAACATACCGCCAATCGTTGGCGTAATGACTGATTTGACTTTGGGCTCCACAGCTCAGCTTCTTGAAAAACAACTCGATTTTCAGGTGTATTTTTACGCCGAACCGTTTCTAAGGTTGAGATCTGTTGCATCACGTGCCAACAAATGCCTTCAATTTTTTCAGAATCTACCCATGGTTAGAATCATTCGACGTTTTTGCACACTGAAGGAAATCATAATGTCACAGAGCAAGTACATGACGTTCGTGAATGACTGCCAGTCACCAATACGTCAAAGGTTAAGTTTGGCGTGGACATTCAATCTGTGCTTCAGTATCTGAAAAAGGGGTGGGGGCATTCCTTAAAACTGAAAATTTAATTCGCGGCGACACTCAGGGACAACGTCGGGATCGAACCAGTACGAGTAAACGTTGAGATGAACCCAACGCCGATCAAGCGCCTATCGTTCGAAGATGCCGCGGAAAAAGCCATAAGCCAGCGTGATGTCCCTGAGAAAGACCATGTGGATCTCAGGTCATCATTCCCGGCTCATGAAAATTTGTATGACCCGCCACTTCGTGTTCTGGAATTTGAGCACGTGATTGTTAACCGTCATGGCTTCATAAAGCTGAAGGACGGAAGCATTGTAACCGATATTGGCTACCGCCACTATGCCGACCCTAGCGCGGAACACTTGCACGGGCTGAGCTTTGAAGACAGCAGCATCCCTCTGATAGAAGATCCGGTAATTCTGGTTGGGGGTCATAACAATTACTACCATTGGCATCTGAACTGGATGCCCCGCGTGACGCTTGCAGATCGCTTCCCGGCCCTGCGCTCTTTCAAGCTTCTGACGCATGAAAATCCGGCTTCATACGTCATCAACAGTCTGGAAAAAACGACGAACCGGACTCGCGAAGATATGGTTCAGCTGAAAGGCCCTCCTCGTCGGGCTAAACGCATATTTGTTCCGACGTTCTTTATGAATCCGATACACGCACCCTTCGTTCTGGACGCCTACGACCATTTGAGAAAAAAGCCTGATAATGGCGAAGGGCGACGGATTTACATCAGTCGAAGCAAGGCTCCGTTGCGTCGGGTCATCAATGATGATGAAGTCGCGGCGATGCTTGAATCTGACTATGGTTTTGAGTGCCTTAACGCAGAAGACTTGTCCTATGACGAGCAGGTCGCACTTTTCAAAAATGCGTCTGTAATTATCAGCGCCCATGGCGCAGGGCTCACCAACATGATCTTTGCGAGCCCCGGCTTCTCAGTCATTGAGCTCATGAATGACTATTACACAAAGGTGTATTGGTCACTTTGCATGGCCTTGGGTGGGCGGCACTACCGGCAGATTGCTTCGAAAGACTGTCATCTGGATTCAAACGAACCGGATGAAACCCAGGCGAGAAAGAATGCCGATTTTGTGGTCGATTTGGAAGCGCTGCGACGGGAAGTGGAATTCGTCATCCAAACTGCGGAATGAGACTTCTTTCCGAGAGTCTATTCACATAGATACATTCTCAGTTTTCTGAACCGATTGGGAAATCATTTCGGTTCCAGCATTCTAATTCGACATCACACCCAACCTGGCTATCCTCAAGGCGGACATTTTAGTCTACAACCCCAGCACGGATGGAGACAAAAAAATGAGGTTAAGGGTCGGTCTGTCCGCCGTGATCGTCGCAGCAATTGATGGCGCGCCTCATGTGCTGGCGACCCGCAGCACCGGTCCGTTCGGACTGGATGGCTTGCCTTTTGGTCCTTTCGACCCCGAAGGTCACCGGACGTTTGAAATCGGCCTGCGCGACTGGGTGAGCGTTCAGACCGGTTTTGACATCGGATATGTCGAACAACTTTATACGTTTGGCGACCGGGGGCGTGACCTTCCGACCGCGCGACTGGATGAGGAATCCTCTAAGGAGCGGATCATCTCAATCGGCTATCTGGCGCTGACACCCGAAGCGACCGAGATTGGCGCGTTTGATGCAGTCTGGCGCGACTGGTATCGCTTCTTTCCCTTTGAAGATCACCGTGATGGAAAGCAGGAAGCGGCGCTCAGTGAGATGGGGGATGCGTTGAAGACTTGGTCAGAGAATGCGGACGGTGCGGCAGCCCGGCAAGAGCGCTGGACCCGCGCCTGCCTCGCCTTCGGTCTGGAGGGACGCCGCTGGATCGAAGAGCGCGTTCTGGAGCGTTATGAGCTGCTCTATGAAGCTGATCTGGTGCCGGAAGCCGCCCGGGATCGGGGCGATGAGTATAAAGGCCCGCTCAATGAGCGTCAGACCGGAACCCCTATGCGCTCAGACCATCGGCGCATTCTGGCAACCGCCATGGCGCGTCTTCGGGGCAAGATCAAATACAGACCGGTCATCTTTGAACTGATGCCTGATGCCTTCACTCTTTCTGCCCTGCAGGATTCGGCTGAAGGTATTCTGGGGCTGCGCCTGCACAAACAGAATTTCCGTCGTGCGCTCGATAAATCCGGACTGGTCGAGGGACTCGGACAGTTCGAAACCGCCACAGGCGGCAGACCTGCCGAACGGTTCCGGTTCCGTCGTGAAATTTTATCGCAAAGAGCGGCCTCTGGGATACAGACACCGCAGAAGCGACAGGAAAACTAACCCATTACCTTAGGGCGGTTTACCAACAATTTTCTTGCCATCGCGATTCGTTTGAACTATTTGTGACGTCGAGAGTTATACTCATTTTGGGTATAAGTGGTTCTGAACTTCCCTTCTCAAGCCGGTCAGACTTGAAAAGGCCCCTTCAAGTAACCATATTATACTCATATTGAGCAAAAGGGCGTCTGCCCACGGAATACAAGGAGGGACTTATGGCCCGTATTATTGACACTGCACCAGGTTGCGACATGCCGGCTCTGCGCCGCACACCATCCGCACTGGACGCCCGTGGCCTCTCCTATTCTGGTGAGGTGAAAGCCGCGACCGATCATTTGTACGACGAAGTGAAAGACTTCATCACGCCGATGGAATGGCCGGGTATTGCCCCGCTTGTTTACGGCATCATGAAGCTCAAGGAAGAGCGTGACGCCGTCATTCTCGCCCATAACTACATGACGCCGGATATTTTTAATCTGGTTGGCGATTTCCGCGGCGACTCGCTACAGCTCGCAAAGGAAGCGGCGAACGTCGCTCAGAAAGTCATCGTTCAGGCTGGCGTTCACTTCATGGCCGAGACATCAAAGATTCTCGCGCCGGAAAAGACAGTTCTCATTCCGGATATGGATGCTGGCTGTTCCCTTGCTGAGTCGATTACCGGTGAAGATGTTCGTCTGATCAAGCAGAAGTATCCAGGAATTCCGGTTGTGACCTATGTGAACACCACAGCCGATGTGAAAGCAGAAACCGATGTCTGCTGCACGTCATCGAACGCTGTGCAGGTGGTTGAACACGTGGCTACCGAATGGGGCGTAAACAAAGTCATTCTCATTCCGGACAAATATCTGGCCCGCAACGTCGCTGCTGTCACCGATATTGAAATTGTCACCTGGGATGGCCGTTGCGAGGTGCACGAACAATTCACTGCCGACGATATTCATGGCCTGCGGGAAGCCCATCCAGGCGTCGTCATTCTGGCTCACCCTGAGTGCCCGCCGGACGTGCTGGAAGCCGCCGACTTTGCCGGATCGACCTCTGCCCTCTCCAACTATGTGGGCGAACGCAGTCCCAACAAAGTGGTTCTTCTGACAGAGTGTTCGATGAGCGACAATGTCGCGTCTGCGAACCCGGATGTGGAGTTTGTGAAGCCGTGTAATCTGTGTCCGCACATGAAGCGCATCACGCTTGAAAACATCTTCGATGCTCTGAAAAACATGAAGCACGAAGTGACTATCGATGAGGATGTCCGGCTTGAGGCCAAGAATGCCATCGACGCAATGCTGGCGCTTCCAAACCCAAAAACGGCCAAACCGTTTGAAACGGGACTCACGCCGAAAGAGATTGAGACGATCAAGCGCCCGGAAACAATTGCGTGATCATCGGCAAAGCGGCTGGTTTTTCCAGCCGCTACTGCATGTCTGATCTTGACTAAACTGCCAGTTATTTCAGGATAACGATCAGGGAAAAGAACCGGAGACCGGCAATCAAACATCTGCTTTCGATCGTTGCACTGACTGCCATGGGTTTTACCGGTGTCTCGATGAGCTTTGCCGCCCCATCTCCGAAGCCCCCAGAATATCAGACGATTCGAAATGATCTGGATGCTCAGGAGGATTGGATTTCCGCATCTGAGCGCGTCACCATTTCAACGCTGGGCGGGAGCTGGAGTTTCGAGACCGATCCTTATCGGTCAGGCTTCTGCCAGATGACAGGCAATCTGACTGTGTTTCCGGAAGACGAGTTGTCCGGCACGGCGACCTGCCAGCTGACAGCTGTCGAAGTGTGTGGTCAGGAGCGATCGGTGGTTCAGCAATCCTGTACTATGGTCCTCAGTGAAGGAAATGCCGTCATCGAAAGCGCAATCGAACAGTTTATTGAACGCAAGCCGAGCTCCGTGGGCTATCTTCCAGACAATTTCACCCTTAATGAGCTGGCATCAGACGAAATGTCCGGCGAACTTGATTCTGCCGTTTCATCATTCGTTGTGTTTCGCCGCCCCGAAGGAGGCATCTCATGACCGCACGATACTGGCTATCTGCAATTCTTCTGACGGCAGCCACCACCGGCCACGCTTTCGCCGATGAAAGCTCTGAAGATGTATCTCCCGCACAAGCGGATATTTCCGGTGAGTGGGCCTTCGAAGCCAATACAAATGATGAGTGCAGCTTTACTGGTCTCGCCCTTCTGACGCGGACAGACGACCCAGATCGATTCGAATGCGAACTGACAGCGCTACAGGTCTGCAATGTCGAAACCTGGCAAGTCCGCCAATCTTGTTCTGCCGTCCGCCTGGGAGATCAGCTGATCATCGATTCGACGATTGAGGAATTCATTCAGGGGCGGGATATTGGCGCCTATATGCCGGATGACTTCACGCTCAAGATCAAATCCGGCGATCATATGCGCGGGGTCCTGCGCTCCTGGGGACAACATATTGCCGAGTTTCGTCGTGCTGAAGGCGTGATTGGCTGATCCCCAAAATGTACAGAACAGATTCTGAAAGCACGTTCCGTGAGTGAACGAACGGAGATTCTGATCGTCGGAGCCGGACTGGCCGGGCTGTTTCTCGCTCTGCGCCTGGCACCGCGACGCTGCACCGTTATCTGCCCGGCGCCTCTGGGAGAAGCAGCCTCTTCGACATGGGCTCAGGGAGGCCTTGCAGCTGCGCTGGCGCCGACGGACTCTCCAGAAGTCCACGCTCTCGATACTGTGCTCGCGGGCGATGGTCTGGTTGACCCTGTGACGGCGCAGTTAATCGCCAATCACGGGCCAGAACGCGTTCGCGACCTTGTGGCGCTCGGTGTTCCATTCGACCGCACGCCAGAAGGTGCGCTCGCGCTGTCTCTTGAGGCCGCCCACTCACATCCGCGCGTTGCCAGGGTCGCAGGAGACCTTGCGGGCAAGGCGATTATGGAGGCGTTGAGCCGAGCGGTTATGGCCTCTGATCATATTCAGGTGCTTGATGGCCTTAAGGCCACCTCCCTGATCCAAGACACAGATGGCCGCGTTAACGGTGTCTGTATCGAAGATCGCGAGGGCGTTCGTTCCAGAATGCTCGCCGCCCAGACCGTCCTTTGTACGGGCGGCTCTGGCGGGCTCTTTCGCGTGACGACCAATCCAAAGGAATCTCGCGGAGACGCTTTGGCCATGGCCTATGAGGCCGGCGCCTTGCTATCCGATCTCGAATTTATTCAATTCCATCCCACCGCCATCGACATTAATCGCGATCCAGCGCCGCTCGCTACGGAAGCCCTGCGTGGTGAAGGTGCAAAACTGATCAATCGTGATGGCACACTCTTCATGAGCCGACATGATCCCGAAGCCGAGCTCGCCCCACGCGATCGTGTCGCCCGCGCCGTGCATATCGAGGCGCTGTCGGAACGTGGTGCCTTCCTCGACACGCGCGATGCGATTGGCGACAAAATCGAAACGCATTTTCCGACAGTCTTTGGCTCTTGCATGGCCGCTGACATTGATCCGCGCATTGCGCCCATCCCTGTCGCGCCTGCGGCGCACTATCATATGGGCGGCATTGTCACCGATCTGTGGGGCCGCACCAGCCTGACCGGGCTGTCCGCCTGCGGAGAATGCGCCTCCACGGGTGCACATGGGGCGAACCGACTGGCGTCGAACTCCCTGCTGGAGGCCGTTGTTTTCGCGGCACGCATTGCCGACCGGCTGCGCGACACGCCGGATCGCGACATCAACGATTCCGGTGAGCCATCCTGCGAGGTGCCCCAGCTTGCCAATGACGAGCTACAGATCCTTCGCCAGCGCATGGAGATTGAATGCGGGGTCGTCCGGTCTCATGCGGGCCTGTCCGCGCTGGTCGACTGGCTGGATGAACGCTCAGAGGCCTATGAGGGACTGCTGCGGCCGCGCGCTCTGACTGTCTCCGATCTGATCGCACGCTCTGCGCTTCGCCGGACGGAAAGCCGCGGCGGACATTATCGCGCCGACTTCCCTGAGACGGGCGAACCCGCTAAGCGAAGCTATGTCTGCAAGGGCAGCACCGCTCCCACCTTCCTAGACGATTCCAAATAAAGAAATCCATTTCCCATGACCGAACTCATCCCGCCGCTTTCTGACATCATTCTGGACCCGATTGTCCGCCTGGCCCTGCAGGAAGACCTGGGGCGTGCCGGGGATCTCACGACGGATGCGACCATTCCGGCGGGCACAGAAATCAGCGCTCAGATTCGCGCGCGGCAGGCTGGCGTCATTGCAGGACTCGATGCGGCCCAGCTGTCCCTGCGGATGATTGATACCGATGTTGCCTTCCAGGTGCACAGCCCCGATGGAAGCGTTGTGAAGCCCGGCGACACGGTCGTCTCGTTTCGGGGGTCTGCGCGCTCTATCCTGACGGCAGAACGCACCATGCTGAACTTCATGGGACGTCTGTCCGGAATAGCCACACACACCAGCAAGTTCGTTGAACGTGTTGCTGACACGCAAACCAAAATCGTCTGCACCCGCAAAACAACGCCGGGGCACCGTGCGCTAGAAAAACGCGCCGTACGCTGCGGTGGCGGCACCAGTCACCGTTATGGCCTCGACGACGCCGTTCTTATCAAAGACAATCACATCGTCGCCGCAGGCGGTCTCGAAGCCGCTGTACGCCGCGCACAGGACTATGCCGGGCATCTGCGCATGATCGAAGTCGAAGTGGATACGCTGGAGCAATTGGAGCGCTTGATCCCCCTCAAGCCGCATTCCGTTCTTTTGGACAATATGTCAATCGACCAACTCAGATCGGCTGTTCTGATGGTAGGCGGCGCCTTCACCACTGAAGCCTCCGGCGGCGTGAATCTCTCAACCGTCGGAGACATCGCACAAACCGGTGTAGATTACATATCTGTCGGCGCGTTGACGCATTCGGCGCCAAATCTCGATCTCGGGATGGATTTCGTCTGACCGGGCAACGTAACGTCTGAAACGTATTGCATTGTCACACCATCGTCATAGTCTCAGAAAAAACACATCTGGGAAGAGACGTCATGGGTGAAGCTCGCGGGCGCAAAAGCATATTCATCACCGGGGCCGCCTCGGGAATCGGGGCGGAAACTGCGCGCTATTTCGCCCGCAAGGGCTGGTTTGTCGGCCTTTATGACATCAATGAAGCAGGCCTCGCCGAGCTGGCCAGCGATATCGGCACTCAGCACTGCACTTATGCCCGTCTCGACGTAACCTCGCGTGAGAACTGGTCCGGGGCCATCAGGTCCTTTTCCGACTGCACTGAAAAGCGCATGAATGTCCTGTTCAACAATGCCGGGATTGGCGAGTTTGGCTGGTTTGAAGACATTGCAGCTGACGACTCAGATGCGATTATTGATATCAACGTCAAAGGCGTTGTGAATGGAGTTTATGCCGCCCTGCCCCTGCTCCGGGAAACCACAGGCGCACACATTCTCAACACCGCCTCGACGGCCGGACTGATCGGCACCCCCAGACTGGCCGTCTATTCTGCCAGTAAGTTTGCTGTTCGCGGGCTGTCAGAGGCCCTCAATCTCGAACTCGCCGATCAGGATATCTGTGTCTCCTGTCTCATGCCCTGGTTTGTCGACACGCCCATTCTCAACGGCATAGCCGCCGAAGGCTCGAACCGGAATGTCAAAGATGATCTCGTGGACAGCGGGATTGAGGTCTATCCCGTCTCAATGGTGGCCGACAAAGTCTGGGAAGCCGTCCACGGCAAGGCCCCCCATTATATGGTGGGTAAGGCCGCCGAACGCACGCGGTTTGCATCTCGCTTCCTGCCGGGCCTTGTCCGGAAACGTCTGAGGCGCAGCCTGCCCAAACGGCGGGAAACAGCCTGACCCGCTTCACACAATAAAAAAGGGCATCCGAAGATGCCCTTTTCAAACTCATAAAACGTAACGACTAGGTCGCTGCTTCTGTCCGCTTGCGGATTTCAGCCCATTCCCGTCCTTGCGGGAAGCGATAGAAAATGTGCGTTCCGATCGTGCGAGTGTGGATCAGATGCTTGTTCCAGACCGGATCGACATAATCGGTGTGATAATGCGTTGCGGTTCCGGTGAGCGGCTTGTTCATTTGCATCATCACGTGCGCAGCAACCGTCTGAGCGCGCTGCCACAGACGACCACGCGCCGGGAAACGATCCATCTGACCGTCACAGGTAAAGCTGAACTGGCAACCGGTTGTGCGCTCAGAGCCCTGGAAAACCACCTTACAGATGGTGTCAGGATAGCGATAATCCTTCACGCGGTTCAGAACCACTTCTGCAACGGCAACCTGACCGACAACAGCTTCACTACGCGCCTCATAATAGATGGCGGTCGAAAGACAGTCGTGCTCTTTCGCATTGCGCTCAGCAAGATCGAGATGCGCAGGCTGGAAGCTGGCATAGGTTTCGAGCGCAGCAAGATCGCGATAGCGCTGGCCGAACTTATCCTGGACCGAATCCGGAGAGCGCTTCAGCGCATACTCAACCGAGCGCATCCATGGGGTATCAAAGACAGCAGCCTCAGTAGCGCTTTCGACGGGTGCGCGCGCTTCAATACGCTCTGCAAGAAATTCTGCTTCTTTACGGAACTCAGCACGGACTGATTCCGTTTCCACACGACCAGCAAGCGTAGGCAAGGCTACAGCAGCCGTAACAACGCAGGCTGTGATAGCCGCGCCGCGTGCAACGACTTTGTGTTGCTCTGATTCAGACATAGTCGACCACCAGGACGTCACGCGGTTCCAAACCGACCGCTGACGTAATCCCCTAGGGGAAGAAGTCTTAAGAGAGGTTAACATCGTTCCTTGGACCCCAGCTTTTTATCACCACCCCGGCTGTGTTCTTTTTTACCGGGTCGGCATGCTAATCATACAATAAAGATGCCAGCATTTCTGCGAAGAACGGCGTAGATAACGATTTTTTACGTGTTGGCAAGCCTTTACAGCCAGTCCCTCACTGTTCGCTTGAGCTTGCTGAGTGCCAAAATTCGTCTGAACCGAGTCTGAATACCGGGAATTATTTTCCGATCAGCCGGAAAACATTTCCGGGGTTTTCCCCAAAATTTTCGATGAATCAGTTAGGTAACGGCCCATTCCGGGGCGGCAAACCCCGCCCGATTTCTTAATGCCGAAGTTAACCGATCTGTCCAAACGGGGGACAAAACGTCACATGACATTTCTGTCACCGTGACGATTTTCCCCAAGATTTGAGCTTATTCGGCGCTTCTCAGCACCGCATGAGCGGCCGCGAGTCGCGCAATCGGCACCCGATATGGCGAGCAGGACACATAGTTCAGTCCAGCATCATGGCAGAAATAGACAGAGGCCGGATCGCCACCATGCTCACCGCAAATGCCGAGTTTGATGTCCGGGCGGGTGGACTTGCCACGTTCAACACCGATTTTCACTAGTTCGCCAACGCCATCCTGATCGATCGTAACGAACGGGTCTTTCTCATAAATGTTCTTGTCCTCGTATTGCTTGAGGAACCGTCCCGCATCATCCCGGCTGATGCCCAGCGCAGTCTGCGTCAGATCGTTCGTGCCGAATGAAAAGAACTCGGCTTCTTCAGCAATATCAGCCGCCCGCAGAGCGGCACGCGGAAGTTCGATCATGGTGCCGACCAGATATTCCAGCGTCTCGCCGGCCGCAGCGAAGGCTTTCTCCGCCATCGCATCAACGCGCTCTTTCAGAATTTGCAGCTCTTTCTTGGTGCCGACCAGCGGGATCATGATCTCGGGAACGGGCTTATAGCCTGTTTCCTTATAGACCTTCAGAGCCGCCTCAAACACGGCTGTCGCCTGCATCTCATAGATTTCCGGATAGGTAATCCCGAGACGGCAACCCCGGTGTCCGAGCATTGGGTTTGATTCCGAAAGCTCAAGCGCGCGTGCTTTCAGCTCAGCCGCATCAAGTCCGGTGGTCTTGGCAACTTCTGCGATGTCCTCTTCCGTGTGCGGCAGGAATTCGTGCAGCGGCGGATCAAGGAAACGGATCGTACAAGGGCGATCTTCCATGATGCGGAAGATCTCGGCGAAGTCGTCACGCTGGAATGGCAGCAGCTTTTCGAGCGCCTGTTTCCGGCCCTCAGTGTCAGACGCCAGAATCATCGCACGCACAACCGGAATACGGTCTGCGTCAAAGAACATGTGCTCCGTCCGGCAAAGGCCAATGCCCTCTGCACCGAAAGATTTTGCCGTTTCAACGTCAGCAGGCGTCTCAGCATTCGTGCGAACCTTGAGTGTGCGAACCTTGTCCGCCCATTCCATCAGCTTGCCGAAATCGCCAGAGAGATCCGGTTTGATCATATCGACTTCGCCGTAGAGGACTTGTCCCGCAGCGCCATCAACGGTGATCACTTCGCCTTTTTTGATCTCACGACCATAAATGCGGAAGACGCCGTTGGCTTCGTCGATCTTCATCTCGCCCGCGCCGCAGACACATGGACGCCCCATGCCGCGCGCCACAACAGCAGCGTGGCTTGTCATACCGCCGAGCGCAGTAACGATGGCTTCCGCCGCGTGCATTCCGTGAATGTCTTCCGGGCTGGTTTCACGACGGACCAGAATGACTTTCTCTCCAGCCGCCGCCATGTCAGCCGCCTCATCGGAGCTGAACACCACTTTACCGACAGCCGCACCCGGCGACGCCGGAAGGCCCTGCACCAGCATATCACGCTTGGCGTCTGGTGAGATGGTCGGGTGCAGAAGCTGGTCGAGCTGACCGGGTTCGAGGCGCAGAACTGCTTCCTCTTCCGAGATCAAACCCTCGCTGGCCATATCCACGGCAATTTTCAGCGCGGCGCCGGCAGTCCGCTTCCCGCTACGGGTCTGCAGCATGTAAAGCGTGTTGCCTTCGACAGTGAACTCAATGTCCTGCATGTCGCGGTAATGGCTCTCAAGCTTTGCGGCGACATCAATTAGCTGCTGGTAAACCGGCGGCATTTCTTCTTCGAGCGATTTCAGGTCGGACCCGATTTTCTCGGCCCGCGCTTTCGAGATCGGTGCTGGTGTACGGATGCCGGCCACGACGTCCTCGCCCTGCGCGTTGATCAGGAACTCGCCATAGAACATGTTCTCGCCGGTCGACGGGTCGCGCGTAAAGGCAACACCGGTGGCCGACGTGTCGCCCATATTGCCGAACACCATGGACTGAACGTTCACCGCCGTGCCCCAGGCCTGCGGAATATCATTGAGCTTACGATAGAGAATCGCGCGGTCATTCATCCACGACCCGAATACGGCGGTAATCGCCCCCCAAAGCTGGTCTTTCGGATCATCCGGGAATGGGTTCGAGCTAAGCCTGGTAACCGCTTCCTTGTAGCGTTTGATGACCTCAATCCAGTCATCAGCTTCAAGCTGGGTATCTTCGGTAAAGTCGTTCGTCTCTTTATACATATCCAGAATATGTTCGAACTCATGGTGCGGCAGATCGAGCACCACATTCGAATACATCTGAATGAAACGGCGATAACTGTCATAAGCAAACCGACGATCACCTGAGAGTGCCGCGAGGCCTTCGGTCGTCGTATCGTTGAGACCGAGATTGAGGACAGTGTCCATCATACCCGGCATGGATGCCCGCGCGCCCGAGCGAACAGACACCAGAAGCGGGTTCGCCGCATCGCCAAATTTCTTCCCGGCCTTGGCTTCGAGTTCTGCAAGTGCCGTTTCGACCTGACCGTTCAGCGTGTCGGGATATTTTTCGCCGAGCTTGTAATACTCAGTGCAGACCTCTGTCGTAATCGTGAAGCCCGGAGGCACAGGCAGGCCGAGCTTCGCCATTTCAGCGAGGTTGGCGCCTTTGCCGCCCAACAGATTTTTCATACTGGCTTCGCCGTCTGCGGTCCCACCGCCAAAAGCGTAAACCCAGCGAACGTCCGTCATGTCACCTGCAGGCATACTCATTACACTTGTCCCCTAACCTTCAATCCTGGTGAAGTCTGCTACCCGACCGAGCACAGACCTTATAGTAGATAGCAAATACAATCTGTTTTGACGCACTGCAACATCATCAGCATTGACGATGACATCTTCAAAAAACGCGTCAATAGGCGCTCTCAATTTGCTCATTGCCGTCATCGCAGCTTCGAAATTTTCTTGCTGCAGCGCATCATTAGCCTCATTTTCGCCTTTGTTGAGGGCGGAGTACAAGGCCTTTTCTGCAACGTCAGTCAGCAGAGTTTCGTCCACTTCACCCCCATATTCGGTGTCGTGTTTTTTCTCTTCTGCCTTCAAAATGTTCACGGCCCGCTTGAATCCGGCCAGCAGATTTGCGCCATCCTCGCTTGAGAGGAAGTCTGACAGCGCATCCACTCGCTTGGTGATTGCCACGAGGTCATCTTCGCCAAGCGCGAAAACCGCATCAATCAGATCATGGCGTTTGCCCTGATCGCGCAGATATTGCTTCAGACGGTCCGCGAAGAAGGAGAGGAGTAGTTCGAGCTTTGGTTTCCAGAATGACTCTTTGAGCTCTACCTCGGTCCAAAACGCTGCCCCATCTTCAGTATTGGCCTCCATGCGATTGAAACTCATCGCTGAAGTCCAAAGCAGACCCTGCCCTTCGTCGTGGAAGAATGCAGGCGCATACAACTGACCGGCCCAATCGTTCAAATCCATGATGTTCAGACGAACCTGGTTTTCTAATACCAACCTAACGACACCGAGTGCCGCGCGCCTGAGAGCAAATGGATCCTTGGACCCAGTGGGTAGCTCATTGATCGCCCAAAAGCCCACCAGCGTGTCGAGCTTGTCGGCGAGCGCAATAGCAATGGAAACCGGTTCGGTCGGCACCGCGTCTGACGGGCCTTGCGGCTTATAATGGTCGCGAATGGCGTCAGCGATTTGGCGAACTTCACCTTCCGACAATCCAGAAAGTATTTCGCTCGTCCCTGCGGAGGCAGGGATCTCGTTCGACGGGGCCAGATTCCCGCCTTCGCGGGAAGGAGCGATATCTATTCCGCCCTGCTTCAGCGCGTAGTACCGGCCCATCACGCCCTGCAGCTCAGGGAATTCATAAACCATTTCAGACACGAGGTCTGACTTGGAAAGCCGCGCCGCGCGTTCCGCCAGATCCGGATCAGCCCCGACCTTCGGCGCAAGTTCACGCGCCAGAGCGGCCACGCGCTCTACCTTATCGGCAATCGTGCCCAGCTCTTTCTTGAAGTCGATGGTCGAAAGCTTCTCACCCATCTCTTCCAGCGGCGTGGCCAGATCATTATCCCAGAAGAACCGGCCATCATTCAGGCGCGCCGACAGAACCCGCGAATTCCCTTCTGCGATTTTCTTGCCGCCATCCTGGGCCTGAAGGTTTGCGACCACCACGAAATTCGGCGCGAGGCCGCCCGTTTTCGGGTCGCGCACGGCGAAATATTTCTGGTGAACCCGCATGGAGAGCTGAATCACTTCTTCCGGCAGATCAAGGAAAGCCGGGTCCATCTCGCCGAGGATTACAACCGGCCATTCGGCCAGACCTGTTACCTCTTCGAGTAGGCCCTTATCCTCAACGAGCTCAAGACCGGCATCGGCGCAGACCTTTTTCGCGTCCATCTCGATTTTGTCGCGCCGCTCATCGCGGGACAGCATGACATGGCCGACATCTTCAAGCGCGGCGCGATAATCGCGCGCATCATTGATTTCAAACGGTCCGCGGCCATGAATGCGATGACCTTCGACTTCATTGCCTGATTTCAGACCTTCCAGCTCAAACGGAACCACTTTTCCGCCAAGCACGCAGGTCACGCGCTGCAATGGCCGAACCCAGCGCAGATCGCCCTCGCCCCAGCGCATGCTTTTCGGCCAGTGAAACCCTTTAATGATTGCAGGCACCGCGTCGGCGATGATGTCCTCAGCAGACCGGCCCGGCGTTTCGATGACGGCAACGTAAAAATCGCCCTTCTTCTCATCGGAGCGGATTTCAGCCTGATCAATGCTGGTCAGCCCGGCGCCGCGCATAAAGCCTTCGACGGCTTTTTCCGGCGCACCGACTTTCGGGCCTTTTCGTTCTTCGCGCACATCCTTTGATTTCGATGCCACATCCGAAACAATGACAGCCAGACGCCGGGGGCCAGATAGCGTTTCCACTCCGCCATAACCCAGTCCAGCATCATCGAAAGCTTTGATCAGAGCAGAGCCAAGATCAGCCTCTGCCTTGGCCTGCATACGGGCCGGAATTTCTTCGGAAAAGATTTCGAGTAGGAGCTGAGACATTATGAGACCGGAAAGAGACAATCGGGGTCCGGCATAAGCGGTCTGCCCGAAGCGTCAAGGGCGATTTTCACTGCGTCAGCCGAATAAGTGTCTCGCATCGATGCGCACTGAGCCATCATTCAGCTCACATGGGCTATTGGCGCGCAGTCGGTCATGACCAATGACGGCAAATTATCTTGCCCTTGTTTGCAACTCTTGGCGCCCAGATGCGTTTGTCTGACATAGAATTGAAAGGAGCCCTGCGATGGAAAACGTCAAAGAGCAGACAGATAAAACGCTTGGAAATCACGAGCTGGACCCTGCTGATAAGGATAAGCTCCGCGATGAAAGCAAAGAGTGGGACAAGGTTGACGAGGAAGGCGATGAATCCTTCCCGGCCTCAGACCCGCCAGCAAATTACTAACGACCAGATCCGAAAAAGCCCGCCAACCCGGCGGGCTTTTTTTTGTCAGATCTCTTTATTACGAATGTCATCCACCTGATAGGTCAGCGGCTCGGCATCATCGCCATGGGCAATGGTCACGTAAGACCCATGCAATAATTGGTGCTCTGCCAGACGATAGAGCGGCTCATCCGGCCCTTCATCTTCCTCATCATAATGGAAATACCAGTGCGACCCCCGATGGGTTAGCAGACCGTCTGAAATATCTTTCTCGCCATTGAACCGGCGCACAGTGCAATGCGATTTCACCTCTCGCCAGGCGTCAACGTCCAGCTTTGCGTCTGCGTTCAAAGGCGCCACAATCACATATCCCTGATCGTGATCGCCATCTGGGTATCCGGGATTTCTAGCCAGCCGGAGAACCACTTGTTTCAGTTGCATATTCATTCCCTCTGTGTTCGTGGAACATTCTATACCCCTTATATTGTTAGGGTTATCAGGGATAAGAATGCGACACTTTGGAACAGTCGCCGACTAAGGGTCGGCCGCCGCCGGGTGTCTCGCAAAAGTGAACAGGTTTCGGTCCCAAATAACAGCGCCATGGCTTTTCAGGCCGAACAGGCGGTATAGCGTGTATAGCAAGCAAACCTGAGACATCAGGCACAAACAAAGGTTCGGGGAGAACACGCACGTGAAACGACTTCAATTTGCCATGACGGCCTTCATGCTGGGGCTCGGTGCCACTGCACTTCCGGCCTTCGCGCAGGATGAAACCAACCAGCCGGATGATACGCTTCCCGGTCGGGCGAGCTATGAGAGGTTTTGCGCCGTCTGCCATGAAAATCCGACCGATCCGCGCGCTATCCCCTTCAGTCAGATGGTCGAACTACCCCGCGCTCAGATTGAAACAGCGCTCGGCCCATCGGGTGTGATGGCGCCAATGGCCGCCGCACTTTCGGCTCAGCAAAAGACCGATCTGATCGACTATCTTGTCTCTGGACAGGCTGAAGCCATCGATGCCTCTGCCTGGACCGATGCCTTTATGTGCCCGGCAGATGAACGCGAGGTCGACCTTTTGGGCGAAGAAACCTGGACCACATTCGGCGTGAATACCGAAGCATGGCGCTATGTCTCAGAAGAGCAAGCTGGCCTCTCCAAAGAAGATCTCGCCAAACTTGAAATCGACTGGGTGATTGGTGAGCCCGACGGCACACAGATGAGTGTCGCGACTGCAAATGTCGGCGACACGCTCTTTTATGGGGGTGGGGGCAACCTCTCAGCTCTGAACAAGGATACCGGCTGTGTGAAATGGACTTATCGCTTCGGCGGGGCGACGCGGTCTCCGCTGACGTATGGCGATATCGGCAATGGCCAGATGGCGATTCTCTTCGTCGAAGGCGAACGCATGATCCATGTCGTGGACGCTAAAACCGGTGAACTGATCTGGAAAGAAGATGGCCAGCCTTTGCGCGGTGATGGCGGCGATATCCGTCCTGGCGTCATCTTGCACGAAGACAAGGTCATCGTGCCGATCTCTGCCTCCGGCGTTTTCCCGAATGTCGAAAGCTGCTGCACAGGTCATGGTGCGGTCGTCGTGCTGAACGCAGCGGATGGCAGTCATGTGTGGGAATACCACACCATGAAGGAATCCGAGCCAAACGGTCTGGTCAACGACCTTGGCCAGCCGCAGCAAGGCCCCTCCGGTGCGCCGATCTGGGCACAGCCAACCGTTGATGCGAAGCGCAACCGCGTGATCGTCACAACCGGCGAGAACACCTCCCAACCGGCAACCAACACGTCTGACGCCATCATTGCGCTTGATCTCGACACCGGCGAGCCAGCCTGGCTGTTCCAGGCCATGGTCGGCGATGCCTGGAACGCACATTGCCGCGTGGATGATGAAAATTCCGGCCCGAACTGCCCATGGCATTGGGATGAGTACAATATCGGCCGCGATTTCGACTTTGGCGGCGCAGCTGTGCTCGTCTCAACCGACATTGACGGCAATGAGATGGATCTTGTGTTGGCAGGTCAGAAATCCGGTCACCTCTGGGCGCTCGATGCTGAAGACGGTACCCTCGAATGGGCGCAACGCGTCGGCAAAGGCACAGCGCTGGGTGGCAATCACTGGGGCATCGCCACAGACGGCGAAACCGTCATCACAACGATCAATGATCCGATCCGCGGCAATGAAGATATCGCCATGCCCGGCGTATTTGCCTTCCGTGTCACAGACGGCACGCCGCTCTGGAGCCATATCGCAAAACCGGATTGCGAGAATGGTCGCGGCGAGCGACTGACACGTTGTGAGGGCCTGTTCGGCTTTTCAGCCACGCCACTTATCGTCGGGGAGACCGTGATCGCCGGCACGCTCGATGGTAAGCTCTTCGTGTTTGATATCGACACCGGCGAAGTTCTGAACGAGATCGACACCACAGTGCCGCTGACCTCCATCAACGGTCTTCCGGTTCAGGGCGGCTCGATTGACAGCCACGCCCTGGCATTGGCCAAGGGCATGATTGTCACCGGCTCAGGCTATGCCCGCTTCGGTCAGAACACTGGCAATGCCATCATCGCGCTCAAACCAGCTGAGTAAATTGCCGAAAAGGCCCTTGCACTCACCGGGGCCTTCAAATCATCTGTACAAACCGGCAGGACATCTGAGACACTGCCGGCATGGCCGAGCAGGATGACATCATAGCTGCGTTTGAAGCAGGAAACGTGGGCGGCGTGCGCCTCAGCCAGCCGCCCATCCAAACGCATATCAGCCAGATTTTTCTCACCGACAGCCATGCCTATAAGCTGAAGCGCGCTGTCACCCTGCCCTTTCTCGACTTTTCGACTCTTCAGCAGAGAAAAGCCGCCTGCGACGCCGAGTTTGAGGTCAATCAGCGAATGGCTGCGGCCCTTTATGAAGGCGTCCAGCCCCTCATTCCACTCGGATCGGGCCGCTTCCGTATAGGCGGCAACGGCGAGCCCGTTGACTGGCTGGTCGTCATGAAGCGGTTTCCGAAAGGTGCAGAATTCGACGAGCTGGCCGACAAGGGCGAGCTGACGGACGACCTACTCACCGACACCGCCCGTGTCATCGCTCGAGCCCATGGCGAGGCTCCAACAACCTACCTCGAGGGCCATGCCACGGATTATCGCGCCATCATCCGCGAGCTTGATGAAACGGAAGACGAAGGCGCCCGGCGGCTCGACCTCACCACAGCAAGCGCACCTTTATTCACCGCGCTGGACGCTGAACTCACGCGTCTCGATCACCTCATCGAATCCCGGCGCAAGGCAGGTAAGGTCCGGCGCTGTCACGGCGATCTTCACCTGCGGAATATGTGCCTGTTTGAGGGCGCACCGACCCTGTTCGACGCGCTGGAATTTGACGAGCGCCTTGCGCGTACAGATCTCCTCTATGACATAGGCTATCTGTTGATGGATCTGGTTCGCATTGGCGAACATCGCGCGGCCAATCTGGTGATGAACGCCTATTGGGACGAAACACGGGAAGACGAAGAAGGGCTCAAACTCCTTCCCTTTTTCATGGCCCTGCGCGCTGCAGTCAGAATGGCTGTTGCCGTCTCTGCCGAAAAACTCGACGAAGCCGCCGCCTATCGAAAGCTCGCAATGGAACTCATTCGGCCCACAGCGGCTCTAACCGTCGCGATTGGCGGCTTATCCGGTGTCGGCAAGTCGACAATTGCGCGCGAACTCGCAGCCCATCTGCCGGGCGCGGCAGGTGGACGATGGCTGCGCTCTGATGTGTTGCGCAAACAGGCTGAAAGCGCGCCCGACTATTCCGACACAGCCCGAAACGCGGTCTATGATCAGTTATACACCCGGGCCGAAGCAGCCCATAAAGCAGGCGCCAGCGTCGTCATGGACGCAACGTTTCAATCGCGAAAGCAGGCTGAGCGAGCCGTGTCTATACCCCACTGCCCTGCAATCGGCATATGGCT
>CEPO01014170.1_pt1 | contig 30738 bp, 28 predicted proteins | sample 530481 | NCBI WGS metagenome assembly CEPO01 (sample SAMEA2620198, study PRJEB7988) | marine metagenome | biome: marine biome (ENVO:00000447); feature: surface water layer (ENVO:00002042); material: "saline water (ENVO:00002010), including plankton (ENVO:xxxxxxxx)" | depth 5 m
GAGCCAGAGCCAGAGCCAGAGCCAGAGCCAGAGCCAGAGCCAGAGCCTCCCGCGCCTGTGGCCAAACAGAATTTCTTCCAGCGTCTGACGTCTGGCCTCTCCCGGTCGTCAAACAAGCTGACCGAGGGCCTCACCAGCGTTTTCGTCAAGAAACGGCTGGATGATGAGACCCTTGAAGAGCTCGAAGATCTTCTGATCACCTCCGACATGGGATCAAAGGTAGCCAGCCGGATCACGACCAATCTTGCCAGAGACCGGTTCGATAAAGAAGTCTCCGAAGACGAAATCAAAACGGCACTGGCAACCGAGATTGAAGACATTCTCCGCCCGCGCGAAGTGCATGTCGATTTTGCCGACGGCCCAAGCCCGCGCATCGTTCTGTTTGTCGGGGTGAATGGCTCCGGCAAGACAACGACGATTGGCAAGATCGCCTCAAAGCTGAAGGCGCAGGGCGCCAAAGCTCTGCTGGTCGCGGGTGATACCTTCCGCGCGGCTGCGATTGAGCAGCTCACCGTCTGGGGCGAACGAGCGGACATTCCCGTTCTGTCCAAGCCAACCGGCGCTGACGCCGCGGGTCTGGTTTACGAGGCTGTAGAAAAGGCGAAAGCCGAAAATCTCGACCTCGTCCTGGTCGATACAGCTGGTCGTCTGCAGAACAAGGCCGAGCTCATGGACGAACTCGCCAAGATTATCCGCGTGGTTCGGAAACTCGATCCGGATGCCCCACATGATGTCTTTCTGGTGCTTGATGCAACGGTCGGCCAGAATGCTCTGTCTCAGGTCGAAGCCTTCCGCCATACGGCACGGGTGTCAGGCCTTGTCATGACCAAGCTCGACGGCACGGCCAAGGGTGGCGTACTCGTGGCCATCGCTGATGCGCACGATCTGCCTATCCATTTCGTTGGCGTGGGTGAAAGCGCGGAAGACCTGCAGCCCTTCTCGGCGCGAACCTTTGCGCGGGCACTTGTCGGGCTGGACGATTGAGCACGGAACTGATTGCGATTGGCCTGGGGCTGGTTTCGGCCTTCACTCTGGCCTTCGCCAATCTGGTGGTCAAAGCCACAAACGACATTCTGGTCACGCGGGCCATTTTGTCAGCCTCCTGCGCCCTTCTTGTCGCGCCGGTTGCCTTTTTCGTGCCCTTGCCAACGCCGGAATTGTGGGCAGCGATCGCGATCTCAATCCCCACACATTTCTTTTATCAGATGAGCATGATCCGCGCTCTGCACCGCGGGGATCTCTCACTGGTCTTTCCGGTCATGCGTGGCTTGGCACCACTTCTTGTCGCGATTGGGGCGTTCGTTTTTCTCTCTGAAACACTCTCACCCATCGCCTTGGTCGGACTACTGATTTCTGTCGTGGCCGTCATCAGCTTTGGGTTTCTTCAGGGCGCAAAGACCTCTTCCACCAAGTCCGTGAGCCGTTCAGCCCTCTTCTGGGCTGGCATGACGGCGCTTGGCGTGATGGCGTACAATGTCGCCGATGCGCGCGGTGTACGTCTTGCTGAGAACCCGCTCACCTTTGTGGTCTGGCTGTTCATGCTCGATTGGGTAGGTACCATGCTGGTGGCACTGATTGTCCGGAAAGATCGTTTCCTCGCAGCCGCGCGTCCTGTCATACGAAATGGCGTGTCGGGCGGCGTGCTTTCGGTGGTCAGCTATGGTGCGGCCCTGTTCGCGCTCAACATGATTGAAGCGGCGCGTGTGACCGCCATCCGTGAAACGGCTGTTGTTTTCGGCGCATTGCTTGGCTGGTTGATCCTGAAAGAAGGGATCGGACCGAGGCGAATCATCGCCTCGGTCATTCTGGTATTTGGTCTGGCGCTGATGCAGCTCGGCGCTTAAGCAGTTTGCGTCCACCGGATCGCCGATTTGGCAACGCGTTCGCCGAGCAGACGACCGGTTTCAAGTTCACATGCCACTGGCGCTTCCTCCGGGGATGTATCCACCGGTGAATGTGCGCCAACACCCAGCCAATAGCCGCCGCGATTGGTCGCATCATCCCAGCGATGCTCTTTCATGTTGAAGCCGGATGGCACACCGAGGCCGACCCAGACCATGCCGTGTTGCGCGGCCAGAATGGCAAATTGCTGCAATGTTTGCAGCTTATCGCCGGAGACAGAGCCGGAATTGGTGAAGCCGGCGGCCAATTTGTCCGCCCAGCCTTGCGTCATCCACACTTTGGACGTGGCGTCCTGGAAGGCTTTAAACGTCGCAGACGCGGAGCCCATATAGGTCGGCGCGCCGAAAATGATGGCATCTGCAGAGTTCAACTCATCCCATGGGCCTTCATCGGGCTTGGTCAGGTCATCTGCTTTCAGAAGGACAGCATCGACCCCAGCCCGCCGCACACCTTCTTCCACGGCTTCGGCCAGCTTCGCCGTATGTCCGTATCCGGAATGATAAACTATCGCTACTTTCGTCATGACAATTCCCTTGAATTAAATGCGTGACGCAGCAAATCTAGCGAACAGTATCGGTTGTGTTAGTACACACTTTTTGGTAACTATGGAAAAATGTTTTCCGGAGATGGCCCATGTTGAAGATTTCTGATCCAGACCGCGCCGAAGTTCTGGAGATTGAGGCGTGCCCATCGCGTATGGTGTTGGAGATGTTGGCAGACAAATGGAAGCTATTGGTGTTTCATTCTCTTCGTCAGCAATCGGTCATGCGAAACGGTGAACTAATGCGCACCATATCTGGCATCAGCCAGAAAATGCTTACACAAACCCTCCGCTCTCTCGAGCGCGATGGCCTGATCCTGCGGAAAGACTATCAGGAAGTGCCGCCGCGCGTCGAATATAGCCTGACCGATCTCGGACAAACCCTTTGCGAGCCCATTCAACTCATTTCAGATTGGGGAATTTCCAATATGGGATGTGTCATCAGCGCACGAACCAATTTTGATGAGCGTGAATCTGTCACTTCTGATTAATCTGGTTTTGAGGCCTTTGCGATAAGGCTCTCCCGGTAAGGGAGAGGCTCGAATTGCCCAATCTGGTCAAACATCTGTTCGGATATCTACCGGTCAATCTGGTTGCGGCGCTGGTTCAGTTTGGCATTGTCTATGTGTTTACGCGGCTTTTGGGAGCCGCCGAATACGGACGATATGCGCTGGCACTCTCGACCATGCATCTGGTACACACATTCACTCTGACCTGGGTTGAGGCGGCTGGTTACCGCTTTAATGGTGAGGCTCAGGCCAAGAATACCATTCCCGTTCATTATCGCACCAGCATGGCACTCAGCGTGGTGTCCGTGCTTCCGGCCCTTCTTGTTCTGGTCATCGTTTGGTTCATGGCGTCCGATGCGCCGGGCTATCAGTCTATTCTGCCCTGGCTTTTGATCCTCTTGCCGGTCTCTGTCATCGGAAATCTCGCCCAGCAAACCCATAAGGCGGGCCAGCGAATCGGTCGCTATTCCATGGTCGAAATGGGACGTCTGATTGGCGGATTTGTCATTGGCACCGCGCTCGCCTGGTTCTGGGGCGTAGGCGCAGCGGCGCCCATTATCGGCGTCACCGTCTCCTACTCCATTGCCTGCATCACTGAAGGCATCTGGCTGTTCAGAAACTCCAAAGGGGGCGGGTTCGATCATGAACAGGCGCGCCGCTATGCGGCTTATGGCCTGCCAATCGCCGGCGCGCTCGTGCTCGATCTGATCTTGTCCGCATCCGACCGATTCCTGATTGCGTTCTTCATAGATGAAGCCGCAGTCGGGGCCTATGCAGCAGGCTATGGCATTGCGGACAAAACCACATTGATGATCTGCGCCTGGGCCGCTATGGCCGCCTCTCCGCTTTTGATGGCCGCTTACGAAAAGGGCGATCAGACCGAGATCGACTCTGCGGCTAAAGGCATGGCCCAGTCACTTCTGCTCATCGCCGTACCGTCCGCCGTCGGAATATGGGTGACGTCGGAGCCACTCTCTCAGGTGATGATCGGTGAAGCCCTGCGCGATGAGGCCCGCCGGATCATGCCGTGGATTGCAGTCGCCGGACTCTTCAACGGCCTGCTCATTCACTATTTTTCAGAAGCCTTCCAACTCTCACGCAAGACGTTTGAACGTGCGCTGATCATGCTCGTACCCGCTCTGGCGAATATCGTGCTCAACATCATTCTTCTGCCCATGATCGGGCTGATGGGCGCAGTTTACGCGACTGTCGGCTGTTACGTGCTTGGCGTGGCTCTGCTGGCTGCCTTTGGACGCCGTCATGTCCGTCTGCCAATTCCGGCAATGGATCTGGCCAAAATCATTATCGGCTGTGTTGCCATGGCTGGGTCAGTCCAGCTCATCCCGTCATTTGGAGGACTGCCCGAGCTCATTCTGAAAGCGGGTGTCGGTGTTGTGGTCTATGGCTTCAGCGTGGTGGCGCTCAATGCGGCTGGCGCGAGGGACATGGTGCGAAAGCTGATCCATCGGGTCCGGCCACCAAAGCATTCGGGCACAGTCGCCTGAGGAATATCAGCGCGAATTCGAAAATCGATTGAACTCTTTGTCAGAATGGTGCGTAAACAGCATCATGACCGAAACACCAGAAACTTCCGGCGACGCCAAGAGCAAAAACCCCACCAATCTGTGGGCGGAGCTTGGGCCGACCATCGCTTTCATCGCGACCTACACCATCATGGGCCGCTTCTTCCCTGAAGGCGATGGCGCATTCACCAAAGACGCTGCGATCTTTTGGGCGACCGGCGCGCTTATGGTCTCAACGGCTGTTGTGATCATCTACAAGCTGCTCAATAAGGAAAAAATCCCGCCAATGCTGATCCTTACGGGCAGTGTGGTCGGGTTTTTCGGTGTGCTGACAATCGCGCTCCAGCAGGAAGCCTTTGCTTATATCAAGCCGACCATTATCAATTCATTGTTCGCAATCGTCCTTTTGGGTGGGCTCGCCATGGGCCGGAACTTCTGGAAAATGATGCTCGAACATGCCTTCGAGCTGCCGGACTTTGCCTGGAACACACTGACCTTCCGCTGGGGATTGTTCTTTATTTTTCTGGCGCTGCTCAATGAATTTCTCTGGCGTTATTTCTGCCCGCTTCCAGACTCCCCGCTTGCGCTGTTTGGCATTACATTTGTGCCGACCGAAGCCTATTCCCTCTTCGGCGTGGATTTCGGCACGCGCGATCAGGAATCCGTCTGGGCCTGGATGAAGCTTGGTAATTTCTTTGTGGTCGCAGCCTTCATGCTGGCGAACCTGCCCTATACGATGAAACATTGGCAGGGTGAAAAGCCGGGTGCCTAGCGCGTCATGTGATCACTATCGGCTGGGTTTCCAAAGGGCGGATAGTCCTCGCGCCCTTCAACGCTCTTCCAGTTTTTGAGTGCCCAGACGGCAGACGGAAAGGCCATGTCTTTCCAGGGTATCTCGTCCCAGGTGACAAGCTTTACCTCCTGACTTTCCGGACCCGGAGCGACATCGGGATTGAGCAGTCTGGCTTTGAACATCACCTGCACTTGGCTGATCCTCGGAATGGAATAAACCGCAAGCACGCGCTCAATCTCGATATCGGCACATGCTTCTTCCTGTGCTTCACGCATGGCGCCTTCTTCCACGGTTTCCCCGTTTTCCATAAATCCTGCAGGCAGGGTCCAGAACCCGAGGCGCGGTTCAATGGCGCGCTTACAAATCAAGATCTTGTCCTTAAAGGTGACAACCGACCCGACCACAATGCGTGGATTAATATAATCGATGAAGTCGCATTGCTGACAAACCCGTCGCTCGCGATCATCGCCTTCGGGTATTTCCATCCGGAATTCGGATTTATTCTTTGTCACAATATTCACCCTCTCCGGCGCCAGACTTTCAATTCCTGGTTTTTTGTATAAAACGTCCGCACACGATCAGTTTCACCAGACTGAAACATTTGAGTTTTATACTGGCATTGGAAAACGCAAATTGGAATGCCGCGAGATCGGGAGAGTACGTTGACACCACAGGATACAGAAACGCAATTCAGCCTCGATCGTTCGGCCAGTCATTTGCTTCATCGCGCACAACAATTTGCGGCGGAACAGTTTGAAGGCCTGGGCGATGCTGACATCACGCTTCGCCAATTTGCCGTGCTCGCCGCAGTGCAGGAACAGGAAGGCTGCTCGCAGTCAGATCTGGTTAAAACCACCGGCATTGATCGCTCCACGCTGGCCGACATGGTTCAGCGTCTTGAGAAACGCGACCTGCTCGAACGCCGCACGGCATTGCATGATGCGCGCGCCAAATCGGTCCATCTGACAGATCCTGGTCGTGAAGCGCTCGATAAGTCAGCGCCGATTGTTCAGAAGGCGGACGAAGCCATTTTGTCCATGCTGCCAAAGAACCGCCGCCGTGCATTTGTCGGTATTCTCGGTCTTCTCGCCAATGTAGATGGCGTCGATTTCAACGAACTCGACTCCCCGGTCGACGTGAAGGCGAAAAAGAAAACCAACGACGAAAAGAAAAAGAAGAAGAAAAAAGACAAGTCCGACAAAAAGTCGAAAAAGAAAAAAGACTGAGGCGTCTTAACGTGCGGCGTCTTGCGGCTGGCCCCGGCGAGCTAAAGCTAGGCGTCGCCTTGCTCAAGCATCTTCAGCCGCTTTTTTGCACTCATCAGTCGACTGAATGTCCATGCCGCGAGCGCTATAAGTGTGACACCGGCTATTCCATAACTCAGCAGGATAAAGGTGTAACCACCTGTCACTTCACCAGTCATTCGCCGCTCCTGTTCATGCGCGCAAGCTTGGCTTCATATTGCCGTTTATAGACCTCGGCCCGCATGCTCGCGATCGTGAAGGCCGCCACAGCCATTCCGGTCGCCAGCAGATTGAACATGGCCGGATACCAGAACTCAGCAGAATAAGTGGACCCGCTCATCGTGATGAGGCCCGCCGGCTGGTGGAGTGTGTTCCACCAGTCTACAGACCATTTGATAATCGGTAGATTGACCACGCCAACCAGACACAGAATTGCTCCGGCGCGCGCGGCATCCTGCTCACGCTGATAGGCAGATCGCAGCGCCATGTATCCCAGGATCAGGAACAATTGAAACAGCATGCTGGTGAGGCGTGCATCCCAGATCCAGTATGTGCCCCATGTCGGTTTACCCCAGAGAGATCCCGTGGCCAGACAGATAAAGGATAAGGCCGCCGCGATGGGCGCCATGGATTTCGCGGCCACGTCAGCGAGGCTGTGTTTCAGGGTCAGATAGAGAAGGCTGGCAATCGCCATGCCCAGATAGACAGACAGCGAAATAATTGCGGCGGGCACATGCACGAACATGATGCGCGCGGTTGGCCCCTGATAGCGCTCCTCTGGTGCGAAACCGAGCGCCCAGGTCCAGCCAATAATGAACATCACAATCGTCAACACCGCCAGCACGGGCAGTAGGGGGCGCGTGAAATTCATAAACCGCTGAGGATTGGCAAAAGTCGAAAACATGAAGATTATCTAGTCCAGTTTCAGGGCGGCTGCCATAGCAAAGGGTGAGATCGCCAATGCGCCCAGCATGTTTGCGGCCAGAAGTGTAAGCCCGGCACCGAACGGTTCTCCCGTGAATGAGAAGGTCAGTTCTTCCGCGCCAAAGATCACGACGGGGACGAAAAACGGCAAGACCAGCAAGGCGACGAGCGGCCCGGACCGCCTCAGGCCCGCTGTCAGTGATGCGCCAACGCCGCCCCACAGATAAATGGTCAGACTGCCGATCAAAACCGGCAGTATGGATGTGATCGTCACTGTTTCGGCGCGCATCATCACACCAGCCACAGGTGTCAGAAGCGCCAGAGGCAGTCCTGAAATCAACCAATGCGCCAGGACTTTGAAGACAGCGACCAATTCCATGGAAACACCGGACAATCGCTGGTGATCCTGCGCGCCAATTTCCAGATCAGCCTGAAAGATACGCTCCAGCGTGGTGAGAGAAGCCAGGCAGAGCGCCACGAAAATCATGCCAGGTGCGATGGCTGAGAGGAGGCGTGGTTCTGTGCCAATCCCCAGAGGCCCGAGAAAAATTGCACCCGCGAAGAATGCGGCCGGCAGAAACAGGCCTGACCCACCCGCCCATGCGAGCATGAGCTCACGGCGGAAAATAGCGAGCGCCCCGATCATTGCCGAAACTCCGAGACATCAAGATAGTCATCCGGTTCAAGCGCAAGCGGGTCATGCAGGGCAGCAAGGCAAAGCCCGCCAGCCGCCAGATGTTCACGGATCACGTCGCACAACAATGCCTGTCCTTTTGTATCGAGCGCGGCAGCAGGTTCATCCAGCAACCAGAGTTTTCGCGGGGTCAGCAGAGCCCGGGCAAGGCCAAGGCGTTTCTTCTGACCAGCAGAGAGGGAATGCGCAGGCACCAAAGCGCGAGATTTTAGGCCAAGGCGCTCAATAATATCCGGTATAGTATCCATGGGCACAGAATGGAGCCTTGCCCAATAGCGCAGATGACTGATCGCGGTTTCAGTCGCGCGCAAACCGTGATCATGCCCCAGATAAAACGGGCCACGGTCTTTCTCCTCGCTCGGTCGAGTCATTGACCCTGTTTCAGGTTCAATAAAGCCTGCCACCATACGAAGGAGTGTGGTTTTGCCAGATCCGTTTGGGCCTTTGAGCGCGGCGAATCGACCAGCATCGAGTTTAAAATTCAGATTGGAAAACAAGAGCGCATAGCCGCGGACCGCCGTTAAATTCTCCAATTTGAGAAAATTTTCGTCCTGATGATGGCTTTTGGGCACGCTAATTAACTCTCCAGACCATTAGACGAATTGCAGATCGTTAAGTGGGACGATATGAACACGCCAAATCCATATCCACTTAGACACTGTGTAGGCAAGCTACACGCGACGGAAGGACAAAGGCTGATGGCATCTCTTGATAGCTTCAAATCAAAGAAAACCCTCACAGTAGGGGATAAGACCTACACGTATTATAGTCTCGAAGAAGCATCGAAAAATGGCCTGGGCGATGTGTCCAGCCTTCCAGCCTCATTGAAAGTGCTGCTTGAGAACCTGCTCCGATTTGAAGACGGAGATACCGTCAAGAAAGAAGACATTCAGGCTTTCGCGGCATGGCTGAACGATAAGGGCTCAGCTCAGCACGAGATTGCCTATCGTCCGGCCCGCGTTCTGATGCAGGATTTCACAGGTGTTCCGGCGGTTGTTGACCTTGCAGCCATGCGTGACGCAGCAAAAGCGCTTGGCGCCGACCCGAAAGCGATCAACCCGCAAGTGCCTGTTGATCTCGTGATCGACCACTCCGTCATGGTCGACTATTTTGGTGGTCCGGATTCCTTCGTCAAAAACGTTGAGCGGGAATATGAGCGTAACAAAGAGCGTTATGAATTCCTGAAATGGGGTCAGACCGCATTTGAGAACTTCCGTGCGGTACCTCCCGGCACCGGCATCTGTCACCAGGTGAACCTCGAATACCTTGCGAAAACCGTCTGGACGAAAACCGAAAACGGCGAAACCGTCGCTTACCCGGATACCTGCGTCGGCACCGACTCGCACACCACAATGGTGAACGGTCTGTCGGTTCTGGGTTGGGGCGTCGGCGGCATTGAAGCTGAGGCCGCTATGCTGGGCCAGCCGGTCTCCATGCTGATCCCGGAAGTCATTGGCTTCAAACTCACCGGCAAAATGGCCGAAGGTGTTACGGCAACAGACCTCGTTCTGACATGTGTGGACATGCTCCGCCAAAAAGGTGTGGTCGGCAAATTCGTTGAATTCTATGGCCCTGGCCTTGCGAACCTCTCGCTCGAAGACGAAGCGACCATCTCCAACATGGCGCCGGAATATGGCGCGACCTGCGGTTTCTTCCCGGTTGACGACGAAACGCTTGATTACCTCAAGACAACTGGCCGTACGGCTGACGAAGTCGCGCTGGTTGAGGCGTATGCGAAGGCGCAGGGCATGTGGCGCGCAGATATGGGCGACCCAACTTATACCTCAACGCTTGAACTCGACATTTCAACGGTCCGCCCAAGCATTGCCGGTCCGAAGCGCCCACAAGACCGCATCACGCTCGACGATGCTGCCACCGCCTTCACCAAAACCATGGATGTAGAGTTCAAAAAATCTGGCGAACTCGACAAATCCGTACAGGTAGAAGGCGAAGACTATGACATCACCAATGGTGACGTCGTCATCGCGGCCATTACTTCATGTACGAACACCTCGAACCCATCGGTTCTGATCGCCGCGGGTCTGGTGGCGAAGAAAGCGCTTGAAAAAGGCCTCAAAGTGAAGCCTTGGGTGAAAACCTCGCTCGCACCCGGGTCTCAGGTCGTGACCGACTATCTGGAAAAAGCAGGTCTTCAGGACGATCTGGACGCGCTGGGCTTCAACCTCGTTGGTTATGGCTGCACAACATGTATCGGTAACTCTGGTCCGCTGCCCGAGAAAATCTCCAAAGCCATCGCGACAGGGGATCTGGTTGCAACATCAGTTCTCTCAGGCAACCGGAACTTTGAAGGCCGGGTAAACCCGGACGTTCGCGCCAACTATCTGGCCTCTCCGCCGCTCGTTGTCGCTTACGCGCTCGCGGGCTCCATGAAAATGGACATCGTCAACGGCCCGCTCGGTGAAGACCAGAATGGTAACCCGGTCTATCTGAAAGATGTCTGGCCGACGAATGAGGAAATCACCGCAATAGTTCGCGAGTGCGTGACGCCTGAAATGTTTGACGCCCGTTATGGCGACGTCTTCAAAGGCGATGAGCACTGGCAGAAAATCGAAGTGAAGGGCGGCGAAACCTATGGCTGGCCGGACTCCACTTACGTTGCGAACCCGCCTTACTTCACCGGTATGGGTATGGAGCCTGCGGCAAGCAAGGATGTGGTCAAAGCCAATATTCTCGGCCTGTTTGGTGAGTCGATCACCACCGACCACATTTCTCCGGCTGGTAACATCAAAGCTGACAGCCCGGCAGGCAAATATCTGCAGGAAAAAGGCGTACCTGTCCGCGAGTTCAACTCCTATGGTGCGCGTCGCGGTAATCACGACGTCATGATGCGCGGCACGTTTGCCAATATCCGGATCAAGAACCAGATGGTTCCGGGTACGGAAGGTGGCGTCACCAAGCATTGGCCGGAAGGCGAGGTCATGCCGATCTATGACGCCGCCATGAAATACCAGGCTGAAGGCAAGGAATTGGTCGTATTTGCGGGCGAGCAATATGGCACAGGCTCTTCCCGTGACTGGGCGGCCAAGGGTACGGTTCTGCTCGGTGTTCGTGCGGTTCTCGCTGACAGCTTTGAACGGATCCACCGTTCGAACCTGATCGGCATGGGTGTCCTTCCGCTTCAGCTGCCGAAAGGGCATGGCTGGAAGGATCTTGGCATGAAGGGTAATGAGGTTGTCACGATCCGCGACGTTGCCCACATCAAGCCGCGCCAAACCGTTGAAGTGCTTGTTGAATTCCCGGATGGCGAAGAAACGGTGATCGGTGCGAAACTGCGGATCGATACTGAGAACGAGCTCGAATACTACAAGAATGGCGGCATTCTGCATTACGTGCTGCGCAATCTTGCAAAATCCTAGGTCAATCGACTGATTGGCACGATTTTAAGAAACCACCTCACCCACGGTCCATCCGGGCCGTGGGTGAATTTTCATCAGACGTGCGACATTTTTCCTGCTCACAGGCTAGTGATTCGTATGTGTCATAGAGCTTCGGTACAAAGATAATTATGACACCAAAAAAGATTCTCTCATCTCTTGCTCTGATTGTGTGTGGCCTGTTCGCCCTGACACCTTCATTAGCTGCGGATCCGGCGGATAAGCAGGTCATGGTGGAGCTGTTCTCCAGCCAGAATTGCGGCAATTGTCCGAAAGCCAATGAGAATCTGATCGCGCTTGCAGAAGACCCGAACGTATTTCCTCTCGTCTGGTCTGTATCCTATTGGGAATATACCGGCGTGAAGGAACCTTACGCCACACCGGAAGTGCAGGCGCGCCAGCGCCGTTATGCCGATCATTTTCAGCTTCGCGGTCCATATACGCCACAAGTCGTTATTGATGGCTGCCGTCAAAGTAGTGGTCTGCGAACTGAGAGCATGAGCGCAAATCTCGAACATGCTTCTAAAGAGCGTTCACCCCCGGTCAGCCTGTCGGTGTCGCCGAAGAACGTCATGCTGAAAAGTGATGAAGTGCTCAACCCAACCAATGTCTGGCTCGTCGGATATATTCCGGGGATCACGGAATTGACGCCTGAGAAGGGCAAGAATGCCGGTAAAACCCTGCGTCATGCGCATATGGCAACCAGCCTTCACAAGATTGGAAACTGGGACGGCATTGAACCAGCCTGGTTCGACTTTGAATGCCGCAGTCTGGCGTGTGTTGTGATCGTTCAGGAAAGTGAATCGGGCGAAATTCTCGATTTCAGCGTGGTCCCAGCCGTCTCGGGCTAATTGTCCATCCAGAAGTCCAACTCAGACGCCGACAGTGCGTCAATTCGGAATTCTCGATCTGCATAAAGGTCTGAGAAAGGAAACGCGTCCGGCACCTCAAAAGAGAGCCAGCTTCCGGAATCGTTTGTGAGCATGTGAAGGGTGAAGTTTCCTGAGCTCACCGTTTCAACCTCAATGAAGGATGGATCCAAAACCAATGGCTTTCTGCGGACATCTTCAAATTTCATCTGTGCAAAGATTTCCGCGAGGAATGCGGCATCACCTTCGATAGGGCCGATCATCCCGCCCCGATGGTAGAGTTTGGCGGAAACGAACGCCTCGTCATCGAAGACAGGCACCAGACTGTCCAGACCGACCCACCAATTTGCGGAGTGAAGCGGCGGAAACAGCGTGCTGATCTGCCAGCTCTGATTCTCGCCTGACCATCGCCCGTATTGTTGGCCCGCTTTCAAGCCAAGTGTCAGTGCCCGATTCACACCGTTAATCTCAATCCGTGCGCCATATCCGTCGGTTTCAGGCGCGCCGAGACCAAGCTGATCGTGCCGCTCGGCAAGCTTCGTCATCGCCCTGGTGAACTGCGCTGTTTCGAGAGCGGTGAGCAATTCATCCATCTTGTCGTCACTGACGGGAAGGTGTGCTTTCTCTGGAACAATCCATCGCCGACCTGTTCTTTCGATCGAGTAACTCGCCTCCGATGTGACGATGTTGATTTGATCGAGATTTTCCCGGTCTAGCGATGCGAAAACGGGCTGGGACGAATTTGTCTTGGCCGAATAACCTGCATCGCTTGGCGTCATGTTGAATGCGACGATGCACAGACCAATCAAACACACGAGCGCGCCAACAAAGCGGACCCTGGCTTTCCGGGGTGTCGCGTTTGTCATCGCGGCCTCCGGGATAACAGTTTTAAACTTGCGCTCATCAGAAAGACGAGCCCGGCTGGAATCCAGATGGTCAACCAGCGCAACCACGCTTCCAGCCCATCAATCCGGCTTCGGAAGTTGGCTTGCAGGGCTCTGAGGTCGCGCCGGGTACTTAAATAATCGCCTCTCAGCATGGCGCGTTCGTCCGTTCCGGCTGCATCCAGACTGGATTGGAGGTTTGAAAGCTCATTCTCAAGGCGCGTGAGTTCTTCCAGATATTCTGCTTCTGCGGCCTCTCGCATGGAGATCACCCGGGTCATTGGTCGAATGGCAGGAGGGCGCGCACGCAAGCGTGCCAGTTCCGGATTTCCGGCAAACTGGTCGAGAATACTCATCACCAGAGACTCATTGTCAGCCAGCGCGTCTCCAGTCTGCGGGTGAACGTAAAACGCATCGAACAGAAAATCGGCATCATGGATCCAGACGATTTCGGCCGGCGCGCGCTCCAAGGGTTCGGTCGTCTGGCGCGCCCAGTCTGCCTCAGCGAGGCGGCGTAACACCGGATCATCCGGGAAACTCATTTCAGGCGCCGCCTCCCCGGTAAAGGGCAAGCTGCCACTGAGACGCACCGCCAAGGCGCGCGGAGACAGGAGAGGTGTCATGAGTTGTCTCACCGCTCCTGGTGACTGATCGCTGGCCTGAAACGCTGCCGGATCGACATCTGAGGGCTGCGGTCCTGACATGATCAACGGGGTGAACGTCAATTGTGTTTCGGCCGGGTCGATCCATCCCGCACCACCAAAATGTATGGCTTTTTGCAGAGAGGATGTCAGGAAATCATCCGAGTTCATTTGCGCAGGACCGGGGCCTGGAAAGATTGGCTGACGAATATTCTGAACCCCGGCGCTTGTCTGAACCGAGACGGGCAGACCAAGGTCTGGGTCGGCAAGCATTTTGTCAGACAGCACAACCCCAAGCATGTCAGCGAGCGCTGAAAGCGCCGGCGCAACACCCTCACGACCGTGAATGATCGCCGCAGGATCGGTCAAAACCACTGCACGGCCACCTGAGGCGAGATAGCGTTCAATCAGATAACTCATCTGAGGGCTCACAAATGGCGGCTGAGCAATCATCAGCGCGTCCAGGTCATCGGGCAGCGCATAGCCGGTCGGGCTCACCCATTCGACCTGATACTGGGCCTCGATTGCCGATTGCAGGGTCGATAACTCGGCCTCTGACGCCGTCTGAGACAGAGCGCTCACGCCGGATAATATCCCGATTTTCGGCGTCGCGAGCCGGTCGAGGCGGGACAAAAGGCTTGTGATTTCAAATTCCAGCTCTGCGTCTCGTTCGGGTGCCAGAAATGGAATGATGTCCAGATCGTCGACTGCGTTGCGTCCGGTGAGACCAAAATAAAGCGGGTCCACACCCTCGGTTGGCAGAGCGGTAATACCCGAGGTGATGGCCAGATCCTCGCCTTCAGAAAACGGTTGCGGATCAATGACGCGAAGCTCCAGTTTTCCTTTCGACGCGCGTACCAATTCACTCAAAAGCGACTGCACACGCTCGGCATGGGTCCGGATATTCGGATAATCCGCTCCAATTCCGGCTGAATAAAACAGAGTCAGCTCAACGGGCTCTTTGAGATGTCTCGCCAGGTCTTTCGCCGGGTCTGACAAAGTGTTCAGCTGATAGCCGGTCATATCCATCCGAATGGGCGCTGTGACCCGTTCCAGAACGAACCGTGCAATGGGAAATCCGACCAGCACGAGCCCCAGCGTTCCAGCCAGCCAGACATGCTCAGCCTTGCGGCTGCCAGTGTGACGCCGTCGGCGGAGCAGAAACAAACCCATAAGCCCGGCCAGCGCCGTCAGCCCGGCATAAACAATCAGATCAGATATCAGTAAATTGCCGCGCAGAGCGTTGAGCTGAAGGTCGGACAGGCCAAACCCCTTTACCCATTGGAGCAGAAATCGAGGGGCAAATGCGCCGAGGCCATCGGTCACCAGATTGAGTTGTAACACCAGCAGAATGAGACAAATCGCAACACTGATCACCAATGCAACCACCTGTTGGGTGCTAGCTGCCGAGATGGCGAGGGTGATCATCAGGAAAACAGCGCTCAAACCGATCAGATGGAGATAGCAAAGGAAAATCACGCCATGATCGGGTGATCCAAGCCATGAGACCATCGCCCAATAGGGCAGGCTGGTTGCCAACGCTGCGATCAACACAATCCATCCGGCGGCAAACTTCGCAAGATGAACTTTGACAAGAGATACGGGTGCCGTGAGATAGAGATCCGCTGCGCCGGATTTCAGATCTTCACTCCACAGGCGCATGCCGATGGCGGGTGCCAGAACGGCCAGAAACCAAGGCTGGAACTGAAAGAAGGGGGTGAGTTCCACCCGCGCCGTATCGAAAAAGCGCGCAAGATTCCACGTCGCCAGGCCGGACAGGAGGATGTAGACGCCGAAGAAAACATAGGCGAGCGGACTTCCGAAGAAAGCACGCAATTCCCTCAGAGTGATCGCTGAAAAGGCTGTCACGACTCGATGCCTTCCGAGATGATCAGCGTTTTAAACGCGTCTGCCAGATGGCCCTCCGGTGCACGCCTTGCCAGCTCAGAAACACGGCCATCAAACACAAGGTGACCGTCATTCAGAATAATTACCCGGTCGCAGATTTCTGCGACATCTTCGAGATTGTGGGTGGAAATCAAAAGCGTCTGGCTGGATTTGGCAGACCGGAGCTGAGCCAGAACACGGTCCTTCTGAAATGTGTCCAGTCCATCCGTCGGCTCATCGAGAATCAGAATTTTTGGCTGGCCAAGACAGGCGGCAGCCAAGGCCACCCGGCGTCGATAACCCTTGGAAAGCGTATCGATCACCTTGTGCCGCACATCGATCAGCTCAAACCGATCCAGCATATCGGCGATTGTGGCGGCTTGGTCCTCTCTGGAAAGTGGGCGTAAACCAGCCATGGTCGTTAGGTGCTGATCAACCGTCAGATCGTTGAACAAGGGCGCGCCTTCCGGCAAAAACCCGAAATAACCGCGCAAACTGGTCGCATCATATGTGAGCGGCTGGCCAAGAATGCGAACCTCACCGCCGTCGGGCTCCAGTCGCCCGGTTAGTAAAGACAGTGTCGTAGACTTGCCCGCGCCATTGCGACCGAGTAGCGCTGTAATCTCGCCCTCTCTCAGTTCAAAGCTCACACCATTCAAGGCGGTATGTCGGCCATATCGTTTGCTGAGCTTTATGGCGGATAACACGCTCGACACGTTTGAAGTCTCCCCGGACGAGGTCAAAAGACTGCCAGAAAATACTTACCAAAAAGCGCGTTGCCGAAGCAACGCGCCCATTGGGGGAGATTTATTTGGAAGGGTTGTCGGACAGCCAGCATGGAACGCCCAGGGGGCTGGGGGGGCTGATGGGTCTGGAGCGCTTCCGGCTGGTGCCCGACACTTAAGATATTGGGAATGATGATAGACATTGAAGGGGGCGATTTGCGGCAAGATTGTGTTTTCGATTAAACTTCTGTCACAATCTATATCAGACGTTGGTCACGCAAATTCAGGAGAGCATGATAACAGAATGAGCTTGCAAACACGACCCCTTTCAGAGAAACGCGCTGTTCCGGTCCATTTCGAACGCCTCGAAATGGATGCAATCATGAACGTCTATGGACGGATGGTTGCTGCGGGTGAATGGCGCGATTATGCCCTCAATATGCATAAAGACAGGGCGATTTTTTCTATCTTTAAGCGCGCGACCGAAATGCCGATTTACCGGATTGAAAAGCAACCCGCCCTCGCACGCAAACAGGGAGCCTGGTCCATATTGTCTGCAGAGGGCGTGATACTCAAACGTGGCCAGGACTTGAAGACACTGCTCACATTCTTCGACCGGAAGAAATTCCGTGTTGTGAACTGACGGCGATTACCTCAGGAAGTCGACCAGAGAGAGACCCTGAATTGTGCGGAATACCGATGCCGTTGCCTGAAATTGCAGCTGAGCCTGATTTAGCTGTACGGCAACTTCGGCCAGATCAACCTCGGTAATGTCCGCCGTAAGCGATTCCATCAGGTCAGCTTCGGTGGTATGTCGCTCAATCACCGCATCTGTTTGGTTCAGCACCTGGCCATTTTGCGCCTGAGTGGTCAGTAAGTCATTATGCACCGTACCGAGCGCTGAAATGGCCTGGGCGACCGCGTCTTTCTGGGCTTGCGATGGGGTGTCTGTAAAAGGTTCGTTTACATCGTTGAAAACCTTCAAATCCCGCAACACCGTCAGAATGCCGACCGCTTCTGTGCGGGCCAACGGCCCCGCATTCACCTTGCGGTTTTCATCAATCTGGATCTGAACGATGTCACCATCTGCAGAAATGCTATTTGTCAGGGGGACGTCGGAAAGATCGTCGACATTGCCTGCGGTGATGGGCGGCTCGTGACTGGCTGTTCCGCCAAACAAATACTTGCCATTCAGCGAGGCATTGAACGCGGATTTGATGTCTGCAAAGGCGCTGGTCAGCTCGCCATTCACAGAGGCCATATCCCCTAAAGACAAAGCGGTCGTCAATTTTTCCTTCAGATCTGCCGTCACATCCGTAACGCGCCCGAGATAGGTGTCCTGAAGCTCCAACCGTGTGGTGAGCTCTTCGGCGGAAGACTTGAATGCCTCGCTCTTGGCGCGCATGCGCTCGAGGTTGACCACACTGCGGGCATCTCTGCCATAGCCCTTGAGGTCATCCGATTCTTTCTGAGACGCGGTTTTGCGTTGTGCCTCGAACAGATCCCGTTGGGCCCGCTGAAGGTCAGTCAGCGCGCTATTATTAATCATGCTGGTGGCGATGCGTGTCATGAGTCTACACCATATTCAGAAGGACATCATACATATCCTTCGAAGCCTGAATGAGCCGAGAAGCGGCTGAATAACTTTGCTGATAGACGGTCATGCGGACCATCTCTTCGTCCAGATTTACGCCCTCTGCGGAGGCCCGTCGCGCTTCAGCCTCGCCGCGCAGGGCAAGTGCGGCATCAGCACGGTTCTCCATCAGGCTCGCCCGGCTTCCGGCCTGTGACGCCAGTTGCGATGCAGCATCCGTCAGTGACAGGTTCAGAAAGTCTTCGCCTTTGATTGTGCGCTGATCAATTTGTGCCGAAAAAGCGTTCTGCAGGGCAATTGTACCACTATTATCGCCCGGCGCGACACCGAGACTGCCAACCGCTGAAGCCCCGGTGTTGAAGCTTGCGATCGCCAGGCGTGCGCTGTTCAGAGTGATTTCGTTCTTCACATCCAGAGACCGGGCTCTTTCCGATGGTCCTTCTATCCCGAGGCCAAACAGGGATGACATCGCGATATCAGTGCCGCCACGCAGTGTTGTGTCATTGACCACGTCGACCATCGCAACAGAGCCGGACGGATTGGGTCTGATGTTCAATCGACCATTCGAATCTATGCTGGCTGTCGCGTAGCTGCCCAGCACGTTATTGGCATTCAGTTCACTGACAATATCGTTCAGTGTCGTGCCGGTCGGCGTGTAATCAATGCTTTGAAGGAGATCGCCAGCGCTATTTCGAACACCGAATGTGATGGTGCCGGTTGTGAAGCCATGGGCGTCACTGCCTTGCAGGCCGGTATCATAGAAGCTGGGGGATGAAGATGAAACGATATCGTTCATGCCAAAAAAGGCTGAGACGCCCCGGCCGCCCCGATCGGATGGATTGTCCGCATCCTGCGCAATCGCGACGCCATTGGTGCCGGCAGCAGAAAAGCTCAGAACGCCATCCGTAAAACTGGCCGAGCCTGCGGCGCCGAGTTGGCCATTTAAAGCCGTTACAAAGCTGTCGATTGTTGTGCCGGTTGCCGAGACGGTTCCGCTTGAATTTGTCAGCGTACCCGCATCGAAATCGACAGAGACCGCTTCAATGGTTCGCCCATCGGAATCGACGATGGCAAAGGTCGCTTGACCCGTGAAATTGAGACTATCGGTACCCAGCAACCCCGTATTTCGGCCGGTCAGGCTGGTCGGCGGAGGGAATGCTGTACCCTCGTTGTGAGCCTGGTTCAGAGAATCTGCAAGCGCGCCCGCGAACTCGCCCAGGGAATACGCAATGTCCGGCAGGTCATGATCACGCGCAGACAGGAGGCCACGAATTTCTCCGCTTTCAATCTGACGCGTGACATCGAGCTGGGCGTCGGAACCGGCAGGAGAAATATTGAGCCCAGGATAGCGCGTTCCGCTGGTTGTATCGCCAACTGAAAGCACAGCCGCACGATGGTCTACCAATAGCAAGCCTGAGTTCGTCCGCAGCTCAACGCCGCCTTGATCGCGGGGGATCGCTTTAAAATCAATGAGTTCAGCAAGTTCATCCAGCAGTCGGCTTTGTTCGGTTTCCGCGCCGCTCGCGTCAGATCCATTCAGGCTAAATTTCTGAATTTCCGAGTTCAGATCAGCAATCTGAGTCATCAGAGCATTGGCGGTCTCGATTGTGCCGGTCAGCTTCTGATTGGCCTCATCCCTCAGCCCGTCGATTTTGGCGAATGTACCCTGAACGCTGTCGAACACTGTCTGAACAGACGAAATAAAGTCGGCTTTTCGAAGTGCTGAAGACGGGTTGTTCGTCAGAGAGGCCGCGCTCTCCATGATCCCATCAAGTGACGCGAACAAGGAATTCGGACTTGTCGGGTCACCAAAAGCAGATTGTGCACGATCCAGCATGTTGGCCGATGCCGCATACTGGCTGGCGTTCGAAATGCTTGACTGGTGGGTCGCTGCGAGAAAGCGATCGGCGGCGCGCTGAATGACAAGCTCAACCCCAGAGCCTCGTCCATCGAGGACAATTTGCTCCATTCGGGGATCTTGTCGCACATAACCCGGCGTATTGACGTTCGCGATATTATTGGACGTGACACGCAGCGCCGACTGGTTGGCGAGCAGGGCGCTCAAGCCCGTATTCATTATACTGTTCACGCTCATCGTTCAGTCCTGCCAAAGTCGCAAAATGCGTTGTGCTTCTCTCCCAGCCGTCTGGTTGATTAGAAACAGCATTTTATTAAGCAGAGATTTCGCAAATATTTACAGCATCGGGAAACTTCGCACCTCGGAAATAGTAAAGCATTGAAAGGATTAGCGCTTTGCGGGGAAACATTTACCGAGTGACCCGGCAGGAATAGACATTTTTCGTTACCACCGAATCAGCCAAGCCGACTGAATATTCTGTAACTCCTTGAAATTTATGATATAAAAACAGTTAACGCCCCGGTCATACATCTGGCAGCGCGCTTGCTCACGAAAATCCAGTCGCACGTTCGACGTGTCCGGAGTTTTGTATGTTTGTTCTGCCAGTCGGCAATTTGAAAGAAATCGGCCAGTCACCAGAAAGACTATCTGCAGATGCGCAGACAGGCTTCTCTTTTGGTGAAATGCTGAGCCGTGAGTCCGAAAAGCTGGAGCAACGTCCGGCCTCGGACGACACGGCAGTAAATGCTGTTGTCCCGATGAATGCTCCGGTCTCTGCCAATCAGCCGACATCTCCAACGGCCCTGCCAACAAAACCCGGTGAGGCATTTCAGCCTGTTCAGGGGCAGTCTTTCGAAGCCGCGGCTCAAACCAACGATATCGTCAGCGCGAAAACAAATTTCCAAAATCTGCCGATGGACCGTTCTGATACGGGTCTCAAGTCTCAACCGTCTTCGACTGCCGAAGCGACCATAAACGCTCCTGCCCAAGCCATGGCGACACCCGCCAGAGCAGAGCAAGCAAATTTGGCAACACCAAATTCTGCCATGTCGAATTCTCCTGCACCGTCTCAAGGGCACCTCGCCGCTAAGACGGTGACGTTGGGACAGGGCGCTCCGCCACCTCAGTCGGCCAAAGCCGATCTTCAGGCGGTTCAGGCAAAATCGACAGGCCCCCAAATCATTCCACCACAAATCATGTCCGGGCTCATGAAATCTGCTGAGGTCGTCCCACCTCAGACGGTTACCGGTCAGCTGCCGCCCCGAATCGGCGCGTTAAAGCCTGCTGATCTCACCAACGGCGTTGGAAATAAAACCGGCAAGGCCCAATCCACAACGTTTTCGGCGCCTGATTTATCTAAAGCCATGGCAAATTCGAGTGTTCAAACCTCAGTATCTGTTCGCCCCGATCAGAAAACTGGGGACTTTTCTCTTCTCGCGCCGTCATCTGATGGTGCGGCTGCCAGCGAAACTGTATCACCAGAAGCCGAATTCGACGCGCCACTTCCGGAGACGCAAACGGCGCTGCAACGGTCTGAAGCCGTACAACCCGCCCAGACACGGACAACAACTTCGCCGCAAATGGCGCAGATCGTATCGCAGACGGGGCAGAAACTGCTCGAACGGTTTGACGGTAAATCCTCGCGATTTGAAATTCGTCTGGACCCGGCAGAACTGGGCAAGGTCGATGTCCGTATTCGGGTCGATGCGGATGGTCGCATTCAGGCTGTACTCGCCGCTCAGGATCCGACGGCAGCCGATGCGCTGACACGCGGTCTGCGTTCGCTTGAAAACGCCCTCACACAGGCTGGCCTCTCACTCTCGGAAAACGGCGTTCAGATTGAACTCGCCGGGCGAGAGCGAGGACGATCGTCTAACAACACCAACACGTTCGACGGTGGAAGCTCATCCTCCGGGTCCGGCACGGACACGGATGACGTTCAGGACGATCTTCCCCGCAACATGACACCCGAAATTCAGGTCTGGTCGCATGCGCGACTGGATATGCGGGCTTAGGAGCCGATAATGGTTGATGCAGTATCCACCCTTTCCAACATCCAGAACCAGAATACGACATCTTCTGCGACGCTGGCTGAAAACTTCGAGACCTTTCTGACTTTGCTTACCGCGCAGCTTCAGAACCAGGATCCGCTTGAACCCGTCGACTCGACCGAGTTCACGAACCAGCTCGTTCAGTTCGCCGGCGTGGAACAGCAGATCCAGACCAACCAGAATATTGCTGATCTCATCTCCATTACGGCGAGTTCCACGGCCGCCGGCCTTGCCAGTTATCTGGGTAAATCAATTGAGATCGACTCGCTTTCTGCAGATCTCGGCGCGGATGGCATTACCTGGCAGTACGATATGCCCGAAGGCATTGATGAGGCGAGGCTCGCGATTCAGTCATCCGATGGGCAAATCGTCTGGTCAGAAGATATTGGTGAGACCGCAGGTAAATCGACCTATGACTGGTCCGGTGAGGCTCTATCTGGAGATGACCTCACCAGCGGTAATTATTCGCTCATCATTCAGGCAGTAGACGGTCAAGGGGAAACCCAAAACGTGCCTGTTCGGGTGTTGAGCCGCGTCACCGGTGTTGATCTGTCAAACGGATCAACCTCGCTTTCAACGCCAAACGGCGTCTTCGACTTCAACCAGATTCTGAGACTGACAGCGGAAAGCTGATCGGTTCGGATGAATAAAAACAGGTGGGTCTGAATGACCGACCTCGCACAGCGAAATCCGACTCGAAGGGTCGAACCAAAAACAATCAAGATGGTGATCTTTCAAGGAGTGACTCGTAATGAGTATCAATACAGCCCTTCTGGCGGGCACGTCCGCACTTAGAGCGAACGCGACCGCAATGGCCGTGACGTCCGACAATATTGCGAATGCCAACACGGTTGGCTTTAAGCGCCAGCAGAGTGACTTCACGGCTCTTCTGATTCAGCAGGACAATTTCTCTCATTATAATGCGGGGGGTGTCCTCACAAGCAATCGCGCCATGGTCAGTGAACAGGGCGCGCTCGAAGCCAGTAATTTGTCGACGCACATGGCCGTCTCCGGCGATGGCATGTTCGTGACGCGCCGCAAGGCAGCTGATGCGACGGCATCGGATGGCTATTTCTTCACGCGCGCGGGCCAGTTCCAACCGGATTCCGAAGGCTATCTGGTCAATACATCCGGATATTATCTGCACGGCTGGCCGATCGATGAGAACAACCCGATCCCGACGGGCCCGACCGATCTCGATGTGCTTGAGCCCGTCCGTATTTCGAACATTGGCGGCGCTGCCGAAGCAACGTCCAGTCTGTCCTTCTCTGCAAACCTGCAAGCCTCTCAGGAAGTGAACCCGGCTGCGGCGACCTATGACCTGACGGCCAATCCGGGCGTCAGCATGGCGTCCGGGGATTTCCCGCCGGATTTTCAAAGCACCATCCAGATGTATGATTCACTTGGCGGTATTCGAACGCTCGCGGTTTCGTTTCTGAAATCGGCGACCAATGCGAATGAATGGTTCGCCGAAATTCATGCTGTCCCGGCCAGCGATATGCAGGGTACGGGTCGCCCGGATGGCCTGGTTGCCAGCGGAACCGTGGCTTTCACACCATTCGGCCAGCTTGATACGGCGAACACCACACTGCCGACGACAATTGATATTCTGGCGTCTGATGCGGTCGCTACTGATCCGCAAGTCGGCTGGGCTGCAGGCTCGGGCCTGGCGGCACAGACGATCAGCCTTGATATTGGTGGTGCGATCACGCCAGGCGGCCTCACGCAATATGATACACCGTCAGAATTGAACGAATCAGCGGTCAATGGCCGGGCCTATGGCGTTCTGTCTTCTGTGGAAGTTGATCAGGATGGGTTCGTGAATGCGCTCTTCTCGAATGGTCTGTCGCGCGCCATCTATCAATTGCCGCTGGCGACCTTTGCAAATGTGTCGGGTCTCAACCAGGCTCAGGGCGGGGCGTATACAGCTTCGCCAGAAGCAGGTCAGCTGAACATGAAGGCGGCCAATGAAGGCGGGGCAGGCATTGTTCAGTCCCGGGCCCTGGAAGCGTCGACCGTGGACCTCGCGAAAGAATTCACAGATTTGATTGTGACTCAGCGGGCATATTCTGCCTCGTCAAAAATCGTGACGACGGCCGATGAGATGCTTGATGAACTGATCCGGATCAAACGTTAACCTGATCGGGCCTTCAGGCCACTTTAAATAACACGTTGAATCCAAGCCGGTGGCGAAAGCTGCCGGCTTGTTTCGTGGATAATGCCGTCGTCAAATTTGTATTAAGTTTTCATCAATTCCACCAAAGCGGAGGAGGAGGGTCTTAAAAACTCTGTGCGTATAAAGGTCGCATCACAAAACCAAGCCACAAACAGAAGGGCTTAGAGATGGTGCAACATAACCACGTGATCGATTCGGTACCGGGACCAGACGGACGCCAGATCACATTGAAGGATCTGCCAGACCCCTCAATCCGGCGATGGGTCACCCGTCGCAAAGCAGAGGTCGTTGCTGCTGTTCGCGGTGGATTGCTGACACTCAAGGAAGCCTGCGAGCGTTACAATCTCAGCGAAGAAGAGTTTGCTGGCTGGGAAAACCTCTATGACCGCCATGGGTCTAAAGGGCTACGCGTCACGCGCGTACAGCAATACCGAAGCTGATTTCTTCGCAAAAGTCATTTTGATGCCTCGCCGTTAAACCCTCCTTTACGGTGAGGTGGGAAATTCCTGCCTAGTAATTCACCGTTTTGGGGTGTGCTAGGCACAAATGGCTCAGGAAGACGAAGCAAAAAAAGGGTTCTCCATCGCGGGAATCGGTCAGACTCGCATCATTGCCGGTCTGATGGTTCTGGCGATTGTTGGCGGCGTTCTGTCTGCATTATTCTTGCAAACAGGCGGTTCGCAGAAATCCCTTCTCTATTCCGGACTTGATCTCACAGAAGCCGCGCAAATCTCTGAACGGCTGGATCAGGCAAACATCCGATATGAAATGCGCGGAGATGGCTCGTCCATTTTCGTCAACCGCGACCAGGTCATGGACGCGCGAATCATGCTGTCCGCCGAAGGTCTCCCGTCGCGCGGATCAATTGGCTATGAAGTTTTCGATAAGCAGGATGCGCTTGGCGCAACAACATTCATTCAGAATGTGAACCGCCTGCGTGCTCTCGAAGGAGAGCTCGCCCGCACCATCGCCTCGCTCGATTATGTCCGCACCGCGCGGGTCAGTCTTGTTCTGCCCGAACGTCGGCTGTTTGAGCGCGATGAAAGCAAAGCCAAAGCCTCCATCGTTGTCGACATTGTCGGCCGCTCGCTGGATGGCGGACAGGTACGCGCACTTCGTAATCTCGCTGCTGGTGCCGTTCCCGGTCTCCAGCCCGATCAGGTCACACTGCTGGACGGGCAGGGCCGCTTGCTTGCGGCGGCCAATATCAGCGAAGACGGGTCCGTTGGTGGTATGACGGCGGACGAACGCCGCGCCATGATCGAAGAAGAATTGCGTCGGAAAGTCCTCGCTCAGCTAGAGCCCGTCGTTGGTCCGGGGGCGGCGCGTGTTCAGATCAGTGCAGATGTTGATTTTAATCGCGTGACGCGCTCATCAGAATTGTTCGACCCTGATGGCCGGGTTGTCCGGTCAACACAGACGGTCGAAGATACAGAACAGGACCGGATTCGCGGTCGGCAGGACGCAACAACGGTTGGCGAAAACCTTCCCGACCCGCCCAATCAGGGTGCGGAAGGTCCAATTGAAGATCGTTCAGCCTCGCGCATTGAAGAAACGGTCAACTACGAGATTTCCCGAACCACCCAAACTGAAATCATCGAAGGCGGCACCATACAGCGGCTCTCTGTCGCTGTGGCCGTGGATCATGTCGGTGCGCCCGGCGCCGCTGGTGAAGATGGGAAGCTTGCAGAGACGGTCTACACGCCTCGCAGCGAAGCCGAAATCGCTCAGCTCGCGACATTGGTTCGGTCAGCTGTTGGGTTCAATGAGGCGCGCGGCGACGTTGTTGAAGTCGTCAATATCAAATTCGCCCAGCCCGATCTCATGATGGGCACATCCTCAAAACCGCCGCTTCTGGATTTCACCAAGAATGATATTATGCGATCGGTTGAACTGGCTGCACTGTTCTTTGGCGGACTTGCGCTGATTTTCTTTGTTGTCCGACCTTTGGTATCAGGCCTTCTGAAACCTGGCGTGAAGTCAGTCGCGCTATTGCCAGATGGGCGACCTGCGCCCGGCGGTGTTGCGGCCTTGCCTAACCCGGCAACAGAATCGATTGCGTCATCTTCCAGCGAACTTGAACACTCCATTGATGTGGCGAACGTCTCTGGCCAGGTGAAAGCATCATCCATGAAAAAGATCGCTGACATGATTGATCAGCATCCGGATGAATCTGTGTCCATTCTTCGTAACTGGCTCAATGAGTCCGATCAGAGGGCCTTCTGATGAGTGAAGAAACAGACGCTCTTGCGCAGATGGCAACCGCCGCAATTGGCGGGACAGGCGGGGCGGGTAATCAAGGCACATCCATTAAAGTCCGCAACAAGCTCCAATCCATGAATGGCGCAGAAAAGTCTGCGGTCATTCTGATGGCGCTTGGTGAGAATATGGCGCCGGTCTGGGAACGACTGGGCGAAGACGAGATTCGTGAAATCTCCCATGCCATGTCGAGCCTTGGCGTTGTTGAGGCAGAACTCGTTGAGACCCTGATCGGCGAATTCGTATCGAAAATGACCAATCAGGGCATGATAATGGGCACTTATGAGCAGACCCAGAAACTGCTCATGAATTTCCTGCCACAGGAAAAAGTCGAATCCCTGATGGAAGAAATTCGTGGCCCGGCAGGCCGGACCATGTGGGATAAGCTTGGCAATGTGAATGAAGTCGTTCTCGCCAATTATCTGAAGAATGAGTACCCGCAAACGGTTGCGGTTGTGCTCTCCAAGGTAAAGGCGGATCATGCGGCGCGCGTTCTGGCTGCCCTGCCGGAAGAGTTTGCAATTGAGTGCGTTCAGAGAATGCTCCGTATGGAACCGGTTCAGCGTGACATTCTCGATAAGATCGAGCTGACACTTCGCTCAGAATTCATGTCGAACCTCGCACGGACCTCCAAGCGCGACAGCCATGAATTGATGGCCGAGATCTTCAACAGCTTTGATCGCCAGACAGAGGGCCGGTTCATTTCGAGCCTCGAAGAACGAAATCGCGAGAGTGCAGATAAAATCCGTGCACTGATGTTTGTCTTTGAGGATCTGTCCAAGCTCGATCCTGGCGGAATTCAGACCCTGCTTCGCAGCGTCGAAAAGGACAAAATGGCACTCGCGCTCAAGGGCGCCTCCGACGATCTGCGCGACCTCTTCCTGTCCAATATGTCGGAACGGGCTGCCAAGCTTCTCAAAGACGACATGCAGGGCCTGGGTCCTGTCCGTCTGAAGGATGTCGATCAGGCGCAGACGGAAATGGTCTTCATGGCCAAGGACCTCGCGGCACGTGGCGAGATCATGTTGTCAGACGGTGGAGGTGATGATGAGCTCATCTACTAACTCCGAAAACTATCCGTTCGATACTGAGTTTGGCGAAGATGGCAGCGTTCTGAATGAGGGCCATCAGAAGTATCGTCGCTATCGCCCGGACGAAGTCAAACAGGCGTGTGATGAGGCGCGGAATGAAGCGCTGGCGTCAGTAGAAGCAGAAACCAATCGCCGCCTTGCAGCCAGCGCCGAACAGATTGCCGCACACATCCAGCCAGTCCTGCCTTACGCCATGTCGCTTGCTGAACAGATGCGCCGGGAAAGCGCGGAATTGGCATTGGCTATTGCCCGAAAGATCGGCGGCGAAGCGCTTCGTCAGTTTCCGGAACATTCGGTCACAGCCTGTATTCAGCAAGCCTTGGACTTGCTGCCCAAACGCGTGGCGCTGGTCGTGAAGGTCATGCCTGAAATCGCGGATGAGATGCGGGCGCGCTTGTCGGAGCTCCTGCCCGGCGAGGACATGGTGAGTGTTGAAGGCGATCCCAGCGTGTCGCCCGGCGCCTGGTCTATCGCCTGGGAGACCGGCGGTATTTCCGGCAGCCCCGAGGCGCTCACTGAACATCTTGAAAAACTGGTCGAGGAATACCTTGCCCAACCCCTGAACCCCCAAGGCGATCTGTTCGCCAGTGTTGCCTAGTCGAAAGAGAGTTTGACCGTGAGTAATGATGACGCAATGAACCTGCCGGAACTTGACCAGGCCCAAGCTGTCCAGGCGGGCAATAAGCTTGGCCAGTCAGAAAAGGCAGCGGCCGATCTGGAGCCGGTGTTCGACGTTCCGGTCAAGATTCAAGCCGTACTCGGACGAACTCAGCTTGAAGTATCTGAACTGCTGAAACTGGCCCCCGGATCAGTGCTTGAACTCGATCGGCGCGTCGGGGAAGCCATCGATATCTATGTGAATAACCGCCTTGTGGCCCGCGGCGAGATCGTTCCCGTCGATGACCGTCTTGGCGTGACGATGACTGAGATCATCAAGGATGGGGAGGGCGTAAACTAATGTCCGGATTCCATTCTGAAACCCTTTTGAAAATAGTAAGTCCAGGAGCCCTCCAATGCGTGTAATGATGATCGGGAATCTCGGGGGTCAGCTCTCGGTCGCGTCCAAGATCGCATTTGATCGCGGCGCAAAGGTCACCCATTTCGATACCATGGATCAGGCGCTCGGGGCGCTTCGTGCCGGTCGCGGTGCAGATCTGATCATGGCCGATTACAATCTTGATATCGCCAGCCTGACCGCTGCGCTTGATTCCGAACGCATTGCCGTGCCCGTCGTGGCCTGTGGTGTCGAAGCCGACGCCAATGGCGCGGCAAATGCAATCCATGCCGGCGCGCGAGAGTTCATTCCGCTTCCTCCGGACCCGGATCTAATTGCAGCCGTGCTGGAAGCGGTCTCTGATGATGACCGCCCGATGATCGCAGAAGACCCGGCCATGCAACAGGTACTCAGTCTTGCCGACCAGATTGCCGGAAGCGAAGCCAGCGTTCTGATCACCGGCGAAAGTGGTGTCGGTAAGGAAGTGATGGCGCGCTATGTCCATAAACAATCGCGTCGCGCCTCCAAGCCCTTCATCTCGGTGAATTGTGCGGCTATTCCGGAAAACCTTCTCGAATCGGAATTGTTCGGCCATGAGAAAGGCGCGTTTACGGGCGCCATCTCGCGGCGTGTCGGTAAATTCGAAGAGGCCGATGGCGGCACGCTCCTTCTGGACGAGATCTCGGAAATGGATGCCCGCCTTCAGGCAAAATTGCTCCGTGCCCTGCAGGAACGTGAAATCGACCGTGTTGGCGGCTCCAAGCCGGTGAAAGTCAACATCCGCATATTGGCAACTTCAAACCGTGATCTCAGCGTGGCCGTCAAAGAAGGCATCTTCCGGGAAGACCTTCTCTATCGTCTGAATGTAGTGAACCTTCGCATTCCGCCGCTTCGCGATCGTGTGAAGGACATCGTCAAGCTCGCCGGTTATTTTGTCGAAAAATACTCTGCCGCGAATGGCTTCTCTGCCAAAAAACTCTCTGACGATGCAAAGCAACGCATTCAGTCTTATGACTGGCCGGGCAATGTGCGGGAACTCGAAAACGCCATGCATCGCGCAGTTCTTCTGGCTCCGGACAATCTCATTGGCGTCGAAGCCATTCGTTCACCTGACGGCCTGGAGCAAGTCTCCGCTGCGGGCCAGGCGCAGGGCACAGGCAATCCGGTCGTCGATGCTGCGACGCAATCGGCCGGTATGGTTGGCGGATCTCTGATCGGTCGCACAGTGGCCGAAGTCGAACAGGATCTCATCCTCGATACGCTCACCCACTGCCTTGGTAATCGCACCCATGCGGCCAACATTCTTGGCATTTCAATCCGTACACTGAGAAATAAGCTTAAAGCTTATTCCGAGGCGGGTGTTGATATTCCAGCTCCGGGTGAAGCCCGCGAAGCCGTCTGACGTCTGAAGGAAACCAAAGCGCGTGACAGACACGACTTCATCTGACGCAAATGGCGCTCAATCGGGCGGGTTCTCGATTGGTGGCGTGAATGTGCAATCCCTTCTGACTTCGGGTCTGAAGGGCGAGGTCGCCATGGGGATCGGGGTGCTTGCCCTGATCATCATGCTGATCATGCCAATGCCGAGCCTTCTGCTCGACATGATGCTGGCCGTGTCCATCACGTTTTCAGTTCTTGTTCTCATGACAGCGCTTCTGATCAAGAAGCCGCTTGAGTTCAGTGCTTTCCCGGCTGTCCTCCTCATTGCGACCCTGCTTCGGCTCGGACTCAATATGGCGTCTACGCGGCTTATTCTGTCGAATGGTGCGCAAGGCCCGGATGCAGCCGGAGATGTGATCAAGGCCTTCGGCTCTTTCGTCATGGGCGGCAATTACGTGATCGGGGTTATCATCTTCATCATCCTCGTATTGGTGAACTTCATTGTCATCTCGAAAGGCTCGTCCCGGATCGCAGAAGTCGCGGCGCGGTTCACACTCGATGCCATGCCCGGCAAGCAAATGGCGATTGATGCGGACTTGTCGGCTGGCCTGATCAATGAAGAAGAAGCCCGCGCCCGACGGAAAGAAGTGGAAGGCGAAAGTAATTTCTTCGGGGCCATGGATGGTGCGTCGAAATTTGTCCGCGGCGACGCTGTCGCTGGCCTCCTGATCACCGCCATCAATATTATCGGCGGAATCGTCATTGGCGTGGCGCAGGAGGGGCTGCCCTTTGAATCGGCGGCCG
>CEPO01015440.1_pt1 | contig 30369 bp, 24 predicted proteins | sample 530481 | NCBI WGS metagenome assembly CEPO01 (sample SAMEA2620198, study PRJEB7988) | marine metagenome | biome: marine biome (ENVO:00000447); feature: surface water layer (ENVO:00002042); material: "saline water (ENVO:00002010), including plankton (ENVO:xxxxxxxx)" | depth 5 m
ATCATGCCACCCCAGCTCGGCATCCAGAGCATGATAGAGAAGGTCATGCCGAGGGTTTGAGCCCATTGTGGGAGCGCTGTGTAGTGAAGGTGGTGTGGACCCGCCCAGATATAGATAAAGATCAGCGCCCAGAAGTGAACGATGGACAGCCGGTATGAGAAGACCGGACGCTCAGCGCGCTTCGGGATGTAGTAATACATGATGGCAAGGAAGCCAGCGGTCAGGAAGAAACCAACCGCGTTGTGACCATACCACCACTGGGTCAGGGCATCCTGAACACCGGCAAAGATAGGATAGCTTTTCGCGGAAAGCGGGCTGACCGGAATCGCCAGATTGTTGACGATGTGCAGCATGGCGATTGTCACGATAAAAGCGAGATAGAACCAGTTCGCAACATAAATGTGCGGCTCTTTACGCTTCCAGATCGTGCCAAGGAAGACCAGCAGATACGCGACCCAGACAACAGTCAGCCAAAGGTCAACATACCATTCCGGCTCAGCATATTCTTTCGATTGTGTGATGCCGAGAACATAGCCGGTTGCCGCCAGGACGATGAATGCCTGGTAGCCCCAGAAGACGAACCATGGCCACATTCCACCGGCAATGCGTGTGCGGCAGGTCCGCTGCACAACGTGGAAACTTGTTGCGAGCAGCACATTGCCGCCAAACGCAAAAATCACCGCCGAGGTATGCAATGGGCGCAGGCGACCGAAATTTGTGAAGCCGAAATCCTCAAAATAGAGAATGTTCGGAAAGGTCAGCTGAAGCGCGATGACCACCCCGACCAGAATGCCGACAACGCCCCAAAACATGGAGGCGGCGACACCGAACTTGATCAGTGTGTCTTCGTATTTCAGCGGATCGAAGGGCTGAGCCTTCGTATTGTTTGCCGTCCAGAAGAACAGTCCTGCAATGGACAGAACGCCGAGTGCGATTCCAATCCATCCGTGAACTTCAAAGAGAGGGTCCTTCGTCCACGCTGCAATGAGCAGCGCAAAGAAGGTAAAGACCCCGATGAGGAGGCCGACTGTCATGACACTGAAGTCGACCCCTGGTTTTTGCGTAGCTGTACTCGCCATTTTGCCCTCTGAGATTTACCCGAGTATTGGAGTGGGATTGTCACGATTTTTCCATAAAGAAAATGCGACTATTTGGCCCCACAAAAAGTAAGAAATTTATGTTACAGCCAATGGCAGCATTGCAAAGGGATTGTGAAATGAGTCGGACATTCTTGATGTGGGTTGAGCACAATAAACTCTTATTAATCAGCGTTGTGACAGTTATTTTTGGGTTGGTGATCAGAAGCTGCGGCGCGGCGGCCGGTCAGACTCTCCTTCCGCTTTGCAGTGGAAACAATGCCTTGCTTGTCGCTGATTCGTTGTCTCATGCGCACTGCGTGGGTTGCTTTGTCGCAGTACTCGGCTGTGCATTCGCAACTGCAGCAGTTGTTTTGCGCGCTATGCGCAAGCAATCGGTAAAAAAATACTCCGCTCTGCACGTGAAATACTGATTTCCGTACTCGCGGATAAAATAAAAACTCAATTAAAACAGAATATTAAGTGGCGTCTGCCGAAAGAGCGGGCAGGCGGGAGGCTTAATCGTATCTATTTCGATATCTGCGCGATCGCTGCAGAAATTTGCTCATTCTCTATTGCACTGCGGCAATGATCTGGCAGACTATGGCAATAAATTGGCATGAATGGGTGGTAATCATGACCGACGTCGTCGTCAAAATCGAAGTTCAGGATCCTGAATCGGAAGCCAGATTGTTTCAGGCTGTGAATTCATTCGCGGCAAATCGCGGCGCTAAATCCTCGGGTGCCACTGATTGTGAAGAGGCGCCGCAGATCATGGTGAAAACAATTCCAGGCGGCGAGTTCTTTCGCAAGACCGTGATTTTTCAGGATCATAACGATGCTGAGGAGTTCATGTATTACTGGCATCGGATCAAACAGGTGGCGTGAGCCCCGATGATGGTATCAAGCTAAAAAGAAACCTCCGAAGCTGCCTTCGGAGGTTTTTTTGTGTCGATTCGCGCGGCGCTTACCGATTGGATTCGATCAGCATATAAGCAATGACATCGCGGCGATCATTCGGTCGGCGAACGCCCGCAAAACTCATGCGATTCCCTTCCAGGTATTCTTTCGGACTCGCCAGCCATTTATCGATCTCTTCGGGCGTCCACTGGAAATCAGCTTCCTCAAGTACCTTGGAGTATCTGAACTCTTCAGCGGCACCGGAATGACGATCAAAAATACCATGAAGATTTGGTCCGGTACGATGACCATCGGCCGGATCGAGGCGGTGGCACGTCGCACACTGCTTCCAGACCCGTTCTCCTGATTTGTAGTCAGCTTCATTGTATGGAGCTGGTAAAGCTGCAATCAGTTCAGCCGTATCATCAACTTCCGCTGCAGCTTCTTCTACTACGGGCGTCTCTTCGACCGCGGGGGGCGTCCCTGGTTCAGGCAGAGGTGTTGGTGTGACGACTTCAGCGGACGGTGTGCTCGCTGATGTTGCAGGTTCCTCTGATCCACCACACGCCGCCAACATCAGGGCCATGGCCGTCGTGGTAAACAGTATGCGCATTCAATTCTCCTCACTGGTCCATTCGGAATACTCGTATTCCAATGCTGCAGTGCAAACTATATCCATATATCAAGCCTGTCATGCCCGATGGAGGTGCTGACAGGCAGTTTCCGTTCACTTCGATGTAAAAGTGAGCCTTTCAGGTTACAGCGGAATATTGTCGTGCTTCTTTTCCGGGTTTTTGACGCTCTTGTTTTTCAACTGGCGCAAGGATTTTGCAATTCTGCGGCGGGTTGAGTGCGGCATAATAATGTCGTCGATATAGCCCTTGCGTGCTGCGACAAACGGATTGGCGAAATTGTCTTCGTATTCTTTCGTCTTTGCAGCGATCTTTTCTTCATTCCCGAGATCGCCCCGGAAGATGATTTCAACGGCACCTTTTGCGCCCATGACGGCGATTTCAGCCGTGGGCCAGGCGTAATTCATGTCTCCGCGCAAATGTTTCGAACTCATCACGTCATAGGCGCCACCATAGGCTTTCCGTGTGATGACCGTAATTTTGGGGACAGTGGCTTCTGCATAGGCGAAAAGAAGCTTCGCGCCGTGTTTGATGAGACCACCATATTCCTGCTTCGTCCCTGGCATGAAGCCTGGCACGTCGACAAAGGTGATGATCGGAATGTTGAAACAATCGCAGAAACGTACAAAGCGCGCGGCCTTGCGGGATGCGTCGATGTCCAGAACGCCAGCAAGCGTCATGGGTTGGTTCGCAACGAAACCAACAGTCTGCCCCTCAATCCGGCCAAACCCGGTTAGAATATTTGAACCGAAATCCTTGCCGATTTCATAGAAGTCGCCTTCATCAGCTGTCTTTTCTATGAGTTCGCGCATGTCATAGGGCTTGTTCGGATTGTCCGGTACAAGCGTGTCGAGCGCTTTATCAATACGGTCGGGATCATCGAAACTCGGCCGAACAGGTGTTGGCTCCCGATTGGAGAGCGGGAGAAAGTCAACCAACCGACGGATTTGAGTGAGGGCTTCAATGTCATTGTCGAATGACCCGTCGACGACCCCTGACTTTGATGCGTGCACTTTCGCGCCACCAAGATCTTCGTGACTCACGGTTTCATTTGTGACTGTTTTTACGACGTCCGGCCCCGTTACATACATGTATGAGGTGTCTTTCACCATGAAGATGAAGTCTGTCATGGCTGGCGAGTAAACATCACCGCCCGCGCAAGGACCCATAATCACTGAAATCTGGGGGACAACACCGGACGCGAGAACGTTTTCGACAAAAATGTCAGCATATCCGGCCAGGCTTGCGACACCCTCCTGAATGCGCGCACCACCGGCGTCGAACAGACCAATGACTGGTGCGCCATTCTTCATTGCCGCTTGCTGGACCTTCACGATCTTCTGCGCATGCGCATTTGAGAGCGATCCCCCGAACACTGTGAAGTCTTTCGAGAACACATACACAATACGGCCGTTGATGGTGCCCCATCCGGTGACAACGCCATCACCTGGCGTCCTCTGGTTTGCCATTCCGAAATCGGTGCAGTTATGTTCGACGAACATATCCCATTCTTCGAAGGAATTCTCATCCAGGAGCAGCTCGATTCGTTCGCGTGCACTCAGCTTTCCCTTTTCGTGCTGGCGCTCGATTCGTTTATGCCCACCCCCGAGCCGCGCTTGCTCTCGTTTGTTTTCAAGTGCTTCCAGAATGTCCTTCATACCCGGCCTCTTTTTCGATTTCAGACCACTTGTTACTGGCAGTGCGATGAATGGCAAGCGATGCGCGTTTAGATTCTGATCGTATTCAGAAAGTGCTTCCCAAAAGAATATGCCCGCAAAGGCCATTTTCCGGCCTTTACGGGACATCCTTTCACATTAATTCGTCCGCTCGATTAGAAGCCGATGCTGACGCTAAAACCAGTTCGGCCTCGGTTACGATTGCCATGGCCTCGGCCACGATGACCTCGGATGACCGGATCAAAGTCCATATTGACAACGCGGCCATGGCGGATCGTGCAGGAGGCAGGAACAACTTTGCTGTCGAACCGGTTCGTTACGCGAACGGGTCCCTGAACAACAAGCGCTCGTCCTGCTCGTCCCGCTTGATAGACGCGAGGGCGGCGCAAGAAGTCAGCATCTCCAAAGCGACCAGGGTAGAAACGATCCGTCCGGGCATCGAGCGCCTGAGCGCACTGCCTTACGGCCTGTCGGCGAGACTGGCCGAAACTGCGATCTCGTCGACTGTTATGGTCATTCCAGTCCCAGCGGTCATATCGGTTGTATTTGTCATTGCGATGCCAAGAATCGAACCGACCCTGGTCCTGACCCTGACGATGACCGCGCTGTTCAAACGATCGATTGCCTCGACGATCATATCCGTTGGACAGCTGTTGAGTAGTGACTTGTCGTTTTCCTTCGGCACGATCTGGCGCAGCCAGTGCGGAAGGGGCTAGAAGCGTAGCTGCAGCAAGGGCAACAGATACAGCTCCGGTTGATATGATGCGTTTCATCATGAAAACAGATTGCCGAATCCGCCTTGAGCCTTGTCTGAATACGGAATTCATCCCGCAGTCATGCGGAAAGTGACGCGGACCTCGCATCTCTGTCTTATCCGAAGACGCAGAATTGTTTTCCAAACTGTGCGGAGATGCCTTGCGTTTTGAGGCGTTTCGACATAGTGACACCCTTCGGCCTAGGGGTATAGCTCAGTTGGTAGAGCATCGGTCTCCAAAACCGAGGGTCGGGAGTTCGAGTCTCTCTGCCCCTGCCAGGCCAAAAACGTCCCACAAAATCGATCACACGACGTCTGAAATACTTCCACACGCATTGTGTTTGGATCGTGCCGGGAATCTTGGATATGCACACCGCAATACAGTTTTGTGGAGTGAGCCATGCAATTCATCGACCTTCATGCCCAGCGGGCCCGGATAGAAACCGAGGTCAACACGGCCATCGCTAACGTGCTGGCGCACGGCATGTTTGTGATGGGGCCTGAGGTTCGTGAATTTGAGGCGCAGATGGCAGCATTTTCAGGCGCGAAACATGCGCTTGGATGCGCAAATGGGACGGATGCGCTGGCTCTGCCGCTTATGGCCTGGGGATTGAGGCCCGGCGACGCTGTCTTCTGCCCATCATTTACCTTCTGTGCGACGGCCGAAGTGGTGCCATGGCTCGGGGCGGAACCGGTTTTTGTCGAAATCCTGCCCGATACCTTCAATATGGATCCAGCTCACCTGGAGGCGTGTATCGAGGCGGTCATCGCTGAAGGACGACTGACACCGAAGGTGATCATCGCCGTCGATCTGTTTGGACAGTCTGCCGATCACCCGGCTATGCGCCGGATCGCAGACAAATACGGTCTCAAACTGATTGCGGACAGTGCACAAGGGTTTGGGACCACGCTTGACGGAAAGCATCCGAGCGATTGGGCGGACATTGTGACGACCAGCTTTTTCCCAGCCAAGCCGCTTGGCTGTTACGGGGATGGGGGGGCTGTTGTGACCAATGATGATGAACTGGCAGAATTGCTCGACAGTATCCGCATCCACGGCAAGGTGACGCCGAGTGACCTCAAAGATCAAACCTTCGAACACGATCCGAAGTATTTCAATATGCGGATCGGCATGAACTCGCGACTGGATTCCATTCAGGCCGCAATCCTGATCGAGAAGCTGAAGATTTTCCCGGACGAAATCGAGCTGCGGAACAATGTCGCAGACCGTTATGCGGAGGGTTTGAAAGGGTCTGTTCTGAGTGTGCCTGGGACGCCTGAGAATGTTGTGTCGGTCTGGGCGCAGTATGTCATTGATCATGAAAATCGCGACGGTCTGCAGGCGCATCTGAAGTCGCAAGGTGTGCCTTCAGCAGTCTATTATCCAGTGCCGATGCATGTGAATGGCGCCTATGCGCGATATACGGCTGGCGCGGGAGATCTCAAAGTCACTGAGGCCAAAATGGCGACGGTTCTGGCGCTGCCCATGCATCCCTACCTCAGCGAAGAGGATCAGGATAAGGTGATCGAGGCCGTCCGGTCGTTCAACGGCTAGGATCAGATTCGGTCGTCGAGTGATCGGTCTGATCGGATATGACTTTCCCGGAAAGCCGGCTCTATGGCGGCGATCCAGTCGGTCAGATCATCGCTCGTGAGCGTTTCGAGCTGGGAGCTGATTGAATAATACTCCAGTTTTTCAATGAGCTCAACGAGGGCAGATTGTGACAGTTCCGATGTATACGGAACGGCGTTTAGTGCGGAGAAGGGACCGGGCAGCAAGCTTTCATTCGATCCGACAAACTCTTCATAAGGCTTTTCACCAGCGGTGTCGGATGGCGTCAGAATGAGCGGCCATTTCTTGTCAGCTTTCAGACGATCAAAATCCCGGAAGGCCTGGTCTTGTTGCTCTAGAGCATAGATTTCTGCCGAATAGCCGTTCGCAGATAAGAAAACTTCTGCAGCAGTACGCATCTCGATCAGATGGGCTTGGGGATCAAGATCTGGAATGTAGATCTGACCCGCCTCTCCGAGAATGCTGGCGAGCAGGCAGAACTCTCCGGATTCCTCAAGTGTCATGAAGAAGCGTTTTATGCCATCTGGTGCGGCAAGCGGCGTGTCTGTTTCAATACGCTGGACAAAGCTTTCGAGCAGTGAACCCGCGGAATAGGCGACATTGGCAAAACGTGCTGACGTGGCGCCGGATTCGAAGGCATCGGTGTTTGTTTTCTGAAACGTGACGTGTTCCATCACCCGTTTGCTGGCGCCCATGAATGAGACCGGGTTTGCAGCCTTATCCGTAGAGACGCTGAAATACCGGGCGGAAGGGGAATGGCTTTCCAGCCAGTCTAAGAGACGCGCCGGTTTCAGAATGTTCGTGTCGAGCATCTGGAACGTTGTGAGGGTGTCTTTTTCAGACCGGACGTGTTTCAGCGCGGCGAAATTCAGAACGAAATCGAATGCCGGAAGACGATTCATTGACGCGTGGAAGACCGCCGACCCGAAATCATAGGGGAGGGTGGTGATCGATTCAGCCCTGAGCGTTTTGGGGTGACCTCGAAGTCGACGTGTCAGACGCGCCAGGCCATTTTCGTCCTGATCAACAATCACGAGATGGCGAAGCGGGTAGTACGCCAGCAGCGAAACTGTCTCGCTCCCGATCGACCCGGCTCCGCCAATGACGAGCACAGACTTGCCGGACAAAGCCTCAGTCAAACCATCAGCATGATTGGCCAAATCGACTTCCAGCAAAGATTGTGTGCGGCCTGTCAGTGCATGTGTGGGTCGTTGAATCATAGTGTAATGCCTCAATCACCCCGTCTTTATCAGGCAAACGTCGACAAAGACCAGCTAGCGAGCACGAAACTCTCTTGTCTCGCTTGCTTTTCCTGTTCGATCTGACCAAAACGCAAATGGAATTGCGTCGTCGGAGTATGGAATATGTCGGAAACGACAACAGCCTTGTCTTATCATATCCCGGGCGAAGACGTTGATATCTCAGATTTAATCCGAAAAACGGGGGATGTTCGGCTACCGGCTGAAAAGCGTCCTGAAACCGTTGTAATTATGGCTGGCGGCATGGGTGTGCGGATGATGCCGCTGACCAAAGAGACTCCCAAGCCAATGTTACGGATCGATGGAAGGCCCATACTTGAGCACGTAATCGCTCAAATGATTTCTCAGGGGTTTCATAAATTTGTATTCTCGGTGCGCCATCTCGCGGATCAGATCACCAACTATTTTGGCGATGGATCGCGCTGGAATGTTTCAATCGATTATCTTCACGAACCCAAACGCCTTGGGACGGGTGGTGGCCTGGCGCTTATCCAGCGCACTAACGATTTGCCCATGATCGTTGCGAATGCCGATTTGCTGACCGATCTGGACTATCGCAAAATCCTGGCGGCGCATTCATCTGGAACACTGGTGACGATGTGCACGCGACAAGCCGAATTTCAGGTTCCTTACGGCGTGGTTGAAACATCAGGTTTGAATGTTCTGTCTGTGGTGGAGAAGCCAACGCAGTCTGTGACCATTAGCGCAGGCATGTATGTCATCTCACCTGAGTTGATATCCTATATCGACGACGAAGAGCATATCGATATGCCGGACCTCATCCAGCGCGTAATTGATCAGGGGCAAAAAGTTGAGGCGCAATCCATCACAGACCGATGGGTCGATGTGGGCCGTCGAATTACTTACGAGCGTGTGCTGGAGCAATTGGACGCTCAGAGCTGAAGCATATGGCTCCTGAAAATCTGCTTTAGACTCACTGAAACTCGACGCGCTCCTGAGAAAAGAAAAACAGGGATTCTGTGTTCTTATCGAGCTTGTCGGCATCGACGTTGAGTAAGGTATGCATCGCCTGTTTACGATCTTCGAGCCCATGGAGGAAGTCCCGCTCGATGAGATCCTGTGTGCCTGAAGCTTCCACCTGGTTCTTGATCTCTGCGAACAACTCGACCGACCCGGCCAGGAAAATCGCTTCGTACGCAATCTTTGACGCAATTTTTTGATCGATGTTCTGATAGGCGAGCTGGCCGAACATGGTTGGCTTGCTTTTGCAGATATAATCGACTTCCTCGCGATAATCCGGGTGACGGATATAGTAGAGCTTAAAGCTCATCATTTCGGTATCGATCAATTCGATATATTCGTCGGGCAGGCCATCATGCACGATGATGATGTCAATATCTGAACCGTTCACCATTTCACCAATGCTGGCGACTTCGCGCGGTTCGCGGTGTGCAAGAAAATAAGCGATATCGCCAGCGATGAAGGCCGCAATAATCTGATGGTATTGCGCAGGAATTTTCCGCATGATCTGCCGAAGAATGCTTCTGGCGATGCGGAGTTTCTGCATGCTGACCTGGCGATGATGGTTGGAGAGCGTCACCTGCCGGTCAATGACCTGGTCGCGCTGGTCTGACAGCGAAAACAAGGTGAAGGAAAGAAAATCCCGCAGGATTGACGGGCTGAGACGCACCGAGTCTTCGCGTGTGATGTCATAGCGCAGATAATATCTGGAAAAGTATGAGATCAGAACTTCGGAACTGGTAAAGCAGGCCTGCCACAGCTTGAGATAGTTTTGCTCCGGAAGAAGATCAGCCAGTTCTTTCCCCAGCAGGGGGCCGTTATTGCGAATCGTTGCGACCACATCACGCTTGGTTTCTTCCAGATCCGTCATTTTGTGATCTCCAATCCCATTTTTCACTTTCTGACCTAGCATGGGAGTTGTCATCAACCGGTAAAGTGTGACACTCGAACGGGTCGTTTTATCAGTCAGGTCAGCACGTTGGCTCAGTCGCCTTTTTTTTCGATTCTCATTATCAACTATAATGGTGGCGACTATTTGCAGGGGGCTGTGGATTCTCTGGTAGCGCAGCAATTCCAGGATTTTGAAACAATCATCATCGATAATGATTCACAGGATGGGTCTCTGGAACGTCTGGATGTAAGTGGTCTTAAAGCCTGCCGTGTCGAGGCGCTCGGCCGAAATAGCGGATTTGCTGAAGGTAACAATATCGCGGCACAAATGGCGCAAGGAGAATGGTTGGCGCTGTTGAATGCCGATGCGGTTGCGGAGCCAGACTGGCTGGCGACACTTCATAAAGCGATTGCTGACCATCCTGACTGCGCCATGTTTGCGTCCACTCAAATCAGCATGGACGATCCGGACATGCTGGATGGGGCTGGGGATGGATACACATCCTGGGGGTTTGCGTGGCGCGGATGTTATCGGCGGCCGATCCGCGAGCTCCCCCAATTTGGCGAAACATTTGGTCCGTGCGGCGCGAGTGCGGCCTACCGCCGGGAGACGTTTCTCGAAATTGGCGGATTTGAAGAGCGTTTTTTTTGCTTCATGGAAGATGTCGATCTGGCGTTTCGGCTCAGACTTCAGGGGGAGTATTGCCTGTTTCTTCCAGAGCTGCGGGTTGTTCATAAAGGCGGCGGTCTGTCGGGCGAGAAAAGCGAGTTTGCGGTGGTGCACGGTGCCCGAAACCGGATTTGGACCTATTGGGGCAATATGCCGTCACTCTTGTTATGGCTGACACTGCCGGGGCATTTGTTTCTTCTCAGCTATCTGCTCGTGGCGCATTTTGGTCGTCCATTTGGAAAACACGTCTGGAAGGGCAGTGTGGCCGGGTGGAAGGAGGCTGGCGCATTCAGAAAGGCGCGCAAAGCGCTGCGTACCGAGCGGAAATTATCTCTTTGGGACCTATCGAGAAGTTTCTTCTGGAATCCTATTCCCGCTTCCATGCACACGTCGGCGGTCAGGCGATTGCGCCGATCTCAGAAGAACTGATCAGGGGCCGAAATCTCTAGTGGTTTTCTGGCTCAGCTGTTACATTCACCCAAGACGGGAAATCTGACGAACAGCGGGGGCTAAGAGTTTGAAACGCGCTCTTTTTTTAATTTTGGTAAGCCTGTTGATGGGGGCGGCTGCTGCCTTTTACCTAGACCGATCCGCTGATTTCAGACCGGCAATCGATCAGATTATCGACCGATTTTCTCCGACACCCGAAGTCCTGGAAGGGGGACGTGACCGATTGGGGGCGGCAGTCCTGGCCGAACACACGATGCTGCCGTGCTTTGCGCGAAATCCAGAGTTTCAGGACAATCCACCGAGTTGGTTAGAGCGTCGGCAATTAGGACCACTTTCCAGTCAGAAAGAACCCTTGCGGGATTTTCCTGACCTTTCAAAAATGCCGGGCCTTGTGAAGATTGAGCAAATCTTGTCCAGCGGCGGCAATCAGCGTCATCACTGTGCCGCCACTCGGGTTGGGGAACATTGGTTTGTTACGGCCAATCACTGCGTTCTGATGCGTGGAACGTCTGCTGTGGTCGTAGATATGGTTGTGATCGCACCTCAGAATGATGTCATGCAGGAAGATGCCGTAATTGTTCCGGTCACGGGGGCTGTCTGTAACAGGTCCTGGTATTCCGACACCGGTAAATTTGATGATGATATCGCGCTCCTCTATATCGAGGATGTGTCACGCCTCTCCGACGTCAAAATAGCGACCATGGATTCTGCCGCTGCGCCTCTGCCCGTTTCCGAATATGAGGACGCTTATTTTGCAGGATGGGGAAAGAATGGTGAGAACCGCTTTCTCCAAGGCGGCCCGCTGACGATCTCTCATATTGGTGGCGCCTTTATCATGGCGAATAATGGAGGCGAGTTTTCTCCATGCGTCGGAGATAGTGGCGGTCCGCTTTATGTCGGACGAGACGGACAGCCGAGACTCGTTGGCGTTTTGTCTTCGGTCACAATGGACGCGTGTCCGCCCTACGATCTTGCCTTTTATGTTCGGTTGAAAACCTATGATGTCTGGCTGCGCAACGTCATGAAGCTCTGTGAGCAGGGTGGGAAATTCGTCTGCAAGCCAAATCGATCCGGAGTTTGATGTGTCCGATCAAAAACCAGCTGCACTTGAGGACCGACATCAGGAAGACGGAAGGCTATTTTCACCTTCTGCCGGACGAAATCTGGCGCCAATCATGTCAGCATTTGAGGCGTTTGAGCTAACGACCGGGCAGGTGATTGAGTTTGGGGCTGGTACCGGAGAGCACGCAGCACATCTCGTCAAGGCACATGCTGAGCTCAGCTGGCTTGCGACGGAAAGAGACCCGGGGTCTCTTGAAAGTTGTCAGGCCTGGTCAGATCATTTTCAGCTTGGCGATCGCATGATTGTGCAGGCATTGGACTTGCTGACGGAATTTCCGGAAGCGAAACTTCCCGTTGCAGACATTCTTTATTCATCCAACGTCGTCCACATTGCCCCCATACAAGTGCTGGAAAATATACTGGCTTACTCGGCTCACGGATTGAAGTCCGACGGATATCTGGTCTTCTATGGTCCGTTCCGTCGAGATGGAGTTCACAATTCAGACGGCAATGAGAATTTCGATAAATCGCTGAAGAACCGCGATCCGCAATGGGGCGTGCGTGATCTGGAGCAGGATATACTGCCCAGAGCCGCAGATGCCAGTCTTGAGCTCCGGCATATACGAGACATGCCGGCCAATAATTATTTTGTTGTGTTTCAGAAGGCCTGAATGGCTGGATCAGCCTTCAAGCTGTTCCTTCAGGACGGATTCCAGAAGCGGTTGGTTGAAGCCGACGATCTGTTCGCCATTGATAAAGAAACCCGGTGTGCCATCAATGCCGCCTTCGCGACCAATGGCCAGATTATCAGCCAGATGTTTCTCGGTTTCTTCACTCGCCATGGTTTCTTTGAGCTGGTCGACATCCATGCCGACTTCATCAGCCGTTGCAAGGATGATCTCTTCGGTGAGATTGCTCTTCTTCATCAGGGTCTGGTGAAATTCCAGGTATTTGCCCTGCTCAATAGACGCGATGGCCGCTTTGGCGGCAAAATCTGACGGATCCCGGAGTACAGGGTATTCCTTGAAGACGACACGGACCTGTCCTTCGTGTTCGTCGACCTTGTTCATCAGCCAATCGACGGATCGTTTGCAGTATCCGCACTGATAATCAAAGAATTCGACGATGGTGACAGGCGCATCGTCCGGCCCAAGCGTGAAATCACGTTCGTCATCCAGCATGGATGAGTAAGCAATCTTTGCGCGCTCAGCCTGAGCTTCCTGATCCCGTCGATCGAGTTCCCGCAACGCTTCGACGATGACGTCCGGATTCTCAACGATGTAGGCGTGAACAATCTTCTCGATATCGTCTCGGGACGTCGCGTGAGATGGCACATCTATCGCTGAAGTCGATGTATCTGCATTGTCGTCAGCTGACATATTACAGGCGGAGAGCCCGAGGGTCAGCACAAGGCAAGTCGAAAGCGAAAGAAGTGATCTCAACATCAGAAAGTCCGTTCGGTTCTATCAGTTTAACTGGTGTGTACAGGAAGACGTTTAACGTCTGGCCTCACGTTCAACCTGAGTTGAACAAATCTTGGTGATATCGGTCGCGCGAATACTTTTGGGTGAGTTGTATTCGAGGTCTTGAATGGCACGCATTGAAAAGCTCAAAGCGCGTCGGCAATCGCCATAGAAATAAGCCTGTTCAGCGATTGCGAGCTGGGCTTCAGGTCGGCGGTCCAATTTTTCGAGCACTTGTGACAATTCATGCCAGGCATAGCCATTCGTGGGTTCAAGGGACGCGGCAAAGTTCAGGAGATCTTCAGCTTCTTGCAGATCTTCCTCCTCACCGCGGGCGTTCAGTGAGCGAGCCAATCCGACAAGCAGGAGCGGCTGACGGCCGCCAGCCAGTTCGAGTGCCTTGCGGTTTGGATCAACGGATTCATCAATGCGCCCGTTTTCAAAAAGGATCTGGCCTTTAAGTTCGTAAAAATATGGATTTTCGGGCTCTATTTCGATCAACTCGTCCACGAGCTCAAGCGCCTGAACCAGACTGTCATTCTGAAAGGCCGAAATCGCGCGCGCATACTTGGCCGGAATGGACTGATCTGATGGCGGGTATTCGCGCTGCACATACATAGGCGGTCGAATGAAGCCAAACAGCTTGGCTTTCATGATTTCCAGTTTGTAGACATCTTCCGGATCTTCCTCGAGATCCAGCAAACCTGATTTTTCAGCGCCATTTCGAAGGGCTTCAATCCGATCAGATGCGAGAGGGTGAGTGTAGAAATATCTATAACGTTCGCTCTCGCCATAAAGCTGGACATCCCGGAAATTCTCAAAGAATTCGAGAAGGCCAGCTGGGGTGCGACCCGTCGCAACGAGGTAACGAAGTGCGGCCTGATCTGCTGAAGCTTCCTGCGCGCGTGTGTGGGTTGCAAAATTCAGATAGGAAAATTGAGGCGCACTGGCGATGAGCGCAGCGCCAGCATCACCCGCGCCAGCGGCAATTGCCAGAAGACCGAGACCGATCGAAATGTAAGCCGGTCCGCTGGCGTTACGCATGTCAGCAAGCCGCCGGACATTATGCCCGCCTTCGATATGGCCAGTCTCGTGAGCGATGACGCCGATAAGCTGGCTCGGGGTTTCTGATGCCAAAATCAGGCCTGTGAACAAATGGATGTTCTGGCCTCGTGCAACGAAAGCGTTGAGTGATGGGTCGTTCAGCAGAATGACGTCGACGTCTTCCTTGTTGAGGCGAGCTGCTTCAAGCACGGGATCCGTAAAATCGCGCAGGATTTGCTCAATTTCGGCGTCGCGAATCTGACTTTGAGAATGCGCTGGCAGCGACAACAAACCAACACACAAAACCAAGATCGCATTCAGTCTGGCGAACAAACCTGATGACACTTTCTTCTCCATTTCGCCCGCCCGCACGATCATTTAATCACAGTTCGACAGCCAGTGCGAGAGTTGGACTGCTCACAGCTGGCTGACAGAGATTAAATTGCAGAAAGGCTAAGGAGCGCTGGGATTAGCCGGCGCTTTTGCGTTGCCACCAACCCCGACGGATTTTGCGTGGTTTTTCGGTTTCCGGAAGTTCGGCAGGCTCTTCTGCGTCTTCTGGAGTTGCCTCCGCCGGTTCTGGATTGAGTTCAGTCACATTGTCTGAGACTGGCTCTTCAATTTTAGTGGTGGCCTCTTCCTGGGCAGACGTAGGTTCGTCAGCGGTTTCGACTGCATCCGGCTCGACTTCCTTTTCAGCCGGTTCCGGGGCCTCAGCCTCCGGTGCCGGTGATGGAACTGATGTTTCGGCTTCGGTTGCTGGCGCTTCGCTGACTTCTGCTTCAGCCTGAAGAGGCTCGGCAGAAATCGGCGTTTCCTCGCCAACAAGCGTGATCACATTCGTCGCCGCTTCATCGAGTACAGCGCCGCCGTCTTCAGTGACCTGGTCATCATTCAATTCGACCAGTTCGATGTTGTTATCCCGACCGCCGCGTCTGCGACGACCACCACGACGACCGCGTCGACGGCGTTTACGTGGAGAGTCTGTGTCGCCATTTCCGGATTTGTCATCGCCAAGTTCGACAGGGCCATCATTGTCGTCTCCAGACTCAGAAGAGTCTTCGTCGATCACGCTGAGATTATCAGATGACTTGTTATTATCACTGCCGCCCCGACGGGAGCGTCGTCGGCGACGACGACCTGAAGAGCGCTCCGTTGGCTCTTCTGTCGTTGTTTCGTCTTCATCAACGACTTCATCTTCAATCTCCTCATCGTCATCGATGATGGGAGCAGCGGGTGGTTTGGCGATTTTTGGCGCTTCGACAGTTTTGCCATCAGCATTGGTGACGCGCAGATCGTAATCGCCGTTCTGAATGTCGGTACGGGCCGAAATCTGAACATTCACGGAGTGACGCGCTTCGATTGCGGTCAGAGCCTGGCGTTTCTCATTCAGAAGGAACAGCACGACTTCGGTGGGCGCGGTGGCTTCAACTTCGCCACCATCGAGGCCGGCACAACGTCCTTCAATTGCGCGAAGGAGGTGGAGCGCTGCCGATTCAACCGATCGGACGTGCCCTGTACCATTACACGCATCACAGGGGTCGGAGCTGGAATCCAGAATGCCAGCGCGACGCCGCTGACGCGAGATCTCCATCAGACCAAACATGCTGATCTTATTGTTCTGAACGCGCGCGCGGTCGAACTTCAGGCAGTCTTTCATTTTTCGTTCAACGGCCCGATTGTTTTTCGACTCCTCCATATCAATGAAGTCGATCACGATCAGACCGGCCAGGTCACGCAGCCGCATCTGACGACAGGCTTCTTCGGCCGCTTCCATATTCGTGCGGAGGGCGGTTTGTTCGATATTGCGTTCGCGCGTTGACTTACCGGAGTTCACGTCGATTGCGACGAGCGCTTCGGTCTGGTGGATGACCAGATAGCCGCCGGACTTGAGCTGAACGGTCGGGCTGTAAATATTGTCGAGCTGCTGCTCGACGCCGTAATTGGCTAGAACGGGGACGCCATTGCGGTGCTGCTGAACCTTTTTGGAATGGCTCGGCATCAGCATTTTGGCGAGATCCTTGGCTTCGCGGTATGCGGTGTCACCGTCCACTAGAACCTGATCAATGTCTTTGTCATACAAATCACGAAGTGCGCGGTGAACCAGTCCGGCTTCTTCATTGATCATGCAGGGGGCAACGGAGCTAAGGGTCAGCTCGCGGATCTTCGCCCAGAGTTTGATAAGATACTCGAAATCGCGCTTGATCTCGGTTTTGGTCCGCTTGGCGCCTGCCGTCCTGACGATCAGGCCCATGCCTTCCGGCACGTTCAGTTCGCCAACGATCTTTTTCAGACGCTTGCGGTCAGCGGCATTGGTGATCTTGCGGGAAATGCCGCCGCCACGAGGCGTGTTCGGCATCAACACACAATAGCGACCAGCAAGTGACAGATAGGTCGTCAGAGCCGCGCCTTTATTGCCACGTTCTTCTTTGACCGCCTGAACCAGCATGATCTGCCGGCGGCGGATCACTTCCTGGATCTTGTATCGTTTTTGTATGGACGAGCTGACTACAGGACGGGCTTCATCCTCGTCGTCCGAATCGACATCAACATCGTCGCCATTATCGGATTCAACCGAGGATGCTTCAGCGAGAAGGGCCTCTCTGTCAGCCTGTGGCAGCTGATAATAATCCGGATGGATTTCATTGAAGGCAAGGAAACCGTGTCGATTGCCGCCAAAATCCACGAACGCCGCCTGAAGAGACGGTTCGACACGTGTAATTTTCGCGAGATAGATATTTCCTCTTAACTGCCTTTTCTTAGCGCTCTCAAAATCAAAGTCTTCGACTTGTCCTTTGTTGACCACGGCGACCCGGACTTCCTCCGGATGGACCGCGTCGATCAACATCATTTTTGTCATTAAGGGTGTTCCTGCTGCACACACCGGCAAGCCGCGCTTCAGTTCGCAGTCGCCTGCTAAACCGGTGGTGATGATATTTGGTGATAGTCGTTTGGTACTCAGGCTGAGGCGAGTTCCACGTCATGGATAAAGATGCCATCAGAATTGTTTTCCCAAACAATTGTTTCGAAGCAGCGACGGTTTCGGGCCGAAATGCCCTCCGCGCCGATGAATTCAGACTTGGTCGCATCGACTTCCGATGCGACTCTCTTACACTGCCTAAACTGGAACAAAAAATAAAGGGAAAAGAATAGGATTCAAGTTTTTCAAATTTGTTAATCTCCGTAAATATTGCGTTAACCAAGTTTGAGTTAGGCTTCAGGTACAGATAAAAATGGTGGCGATTGCGATGAAAAATCTTTTCTCGCTCATTCTGTTTCTGGTCATTTCTTTGTGTGGCGTCACACTGTTTGGCGGCGCAGCTTCGGCCGGTTCAGCAGAAATCCGGAATGTGCATATCGGGTTTGATGGCGACCGCACGCGTGTGGTGATTGATGCCAATCAGGACCTGGATTTTCGCCAGCTCGCACTGAGTTCTGGTGGCATTCGCTATGTCCTGGATTTTGATCGCCTGACCTGGGCGCTACCTGACCTTGCGGCTCATCAGGGTGAGGGGTATGGCGCAGGGGATATTCAGCGCTTCCGGTATGCGCATAACTCACCGACCACGTCTCGGCTCGTCTTTGATCTTGAGCGGCCTTTGATTCTTGAAAGCTCGTTTACGATTACGCCGTCATCCGGGACTGATCTTTACCGGATTGTGCTGGATTTTCGTGAAACCGATATGCAGACTTTCAAGCGCGTGCGTCCGCTGGGGCTGGCCAATTGCGGCGGAGATTCTGATACTGGTGCGGCGTCTGCTGCGCCAGTCCTTCCGCTGGCTCGTGCGCCAGAGCCACCAAAGTATGTCGTTGTCATTGATGCGGGTCATGGTGGAAAAGATCCTGGAGCCGAGGGCATCCGCGGAACGTTTGAGAAGGATGTTAATCTGAATGCAGCACGTCAGTTGCGGGATGTCCTTATCGCGTCTGGTGACTATGAAGTGGTGATGACACGCGACAGCGATGTCTATGTTGATCATGATAACCGGATTGAAGTTGCTCGCGCTGCAAAAGCCGACATTTTCATCTCGATTCATGCTGATGCTGCCGGAAACCGCGCAGTTTCAGGAGCGTCTGTCTACACGCTCTCGACAGCGGGTGACGCGCGCGTTGAAAAGATGATCGATCAAAAGGGATGGTCCATCCCGCTAGAGGTCGAGCCAAGTGGTCAGGCTGCAAAGGATATCCTTCAGGATCTGGTCGCCCGTGAGACGCTTACGAAATCGGCACAATTCGCCGACATTCTTATCCCGCAATTGGAGAAGGTTGGCCCTATCCTGAGAAATTCGCATCGTCAGGCGAATTTCTATGTATTGCTGGCTCCTGATGTTCCGGCTGTTTTGCTTGAGGTTGGTTTCTTAACCAACCCCAATGATGAGAACCGACTGATTTCAGAGACAGGTTTGTCTGATGCGGTAGGCGCCGTGAAACGCGCGATTGATCTCTATTTTGAGCGTGAAGAACAAGTGATGGCCGCATTCGAAACGAATGCGGGTTGAATTGAACTGTCAGACCTGACAATTCATGGCCAGATGCTGACCTAAAGCCTAGTGCTTGGCGCATCCCCGACATAGTATTGTCTAAGTGTTGGGTGATTCCGACACACCTCGCCATCAGAACCGATTGAGAGATTATGTCCCTGAAATCCAATCCCGTGATTGTTACGCTTGGCAAGATTGCTGGCTCGGTTGGTCGCTTTTTTCTTCGGCCGGTTTTCCGAATGATGGTGATAGCCTGTGCCGTTCTCGGGTTCGGCGCGACGGTTGCTGTCTGGTTTTACGTGCTCTCTTCGACACGCGAACTGCCGTCAGAATCTGTGCTGGCAGAGTATAACCCTGAGGTCACAACGCGTGTGCATGCCGGTGACGGCTTGTTGATTGCCGAATTTGCGAGCGAGCACAGGATTTATGTTCCTTACGAGGCCATCCCAGAGCATGTGATCTGGGCGTTCATCTCGGCTGAGGATAAGAGCTTTTTCACGCATGGCGGGATCGATTATTTCGGTATGATCCGTGCCAATCTCCGCAATCTGAGGAATTATCTGGCTGGTGCTGATGTCAATCTGCAGGGCGGTTCTACGATCACCCAGCAGGTGATGAAGAATATGGTGCTCGAAGACACCTCGCAGGTGATCGACCGAAAAATCCGCGAAATGGTTCTGGCGCGCCGAGGCGAGCAGGCGTTTTCTAAAGAGAAGATCCTCGAGCTCTATCTCAATGAGATTTATCTGGGCGGCAGTTCCTACGGCGTGGCATCTGCGGCGTTGAACTATTTCAATAAATCATTGCCTGAGTTGACGGTTGAAGAAGCCGCGGTTCTGGCGGCGATGGCGCAGCGCCCGGGCGATGTGAACCCGTTCCTGAAGCCGGAACGCTCTAAAATTCGTCGGAATTACGTGCTCGGCAGAATGGCGATCAATGGCCATATCAGCCGCGAGGAAGCTGAAGAAGCACAGGCGCAACCTCTTGTGACACGCGAGCGTTTGAAGGGGCCTGAGTATGCGGCCGCGACTTACTTCGTTGAAGAATTGCGCCGCGATTTGAGTGAGCTTGTTGGTGAGGAAGAGCTGAAAGCCGACGGTTTATCCATTCGCTCAACGCTGGATACAAGGCTTCAGCTGGCTGCCCAGGATGCGCTTCAGAGCGGATTGGAAACCTATGATCGCCGACACGGTTATCGCGGGCCGCTGACCACGCTCGAGCTTGGCGACGGCCAGTTAGAGGCCTTGGCGCAGGTCGAACTTCCCGGCGGTTATGGCTCAAAGGAAGCCGCTCTTGTTCTCACAGCCACGAATTCTGCGGTTCGTCTTCTGTTGAACGACGGATTCGAAATCGATCTTGCGCCCGACGATGTGGAATGGTCGCGCAGCTATCGCCCTGAAGGCGGCGGGCGAGGCTTGTCTCCCGGTGATGTTGTGATGGTCGCGGTCGAACGCGAAGTCGAGGTGATGGAAGGCGAGGAGATCGCCAATCCTGCAGGTGATCCCGTCGAATCTGAAGAGATTTCGACCCAACCCGAAACAGACGCTGACGAAGAAGACGAGCTGGCCGTTGAAGAGCCAGTTGCCCAGCCTGTGGGTGATGCCCGTCTGGGGCAGATCCCAGAAGTCGAAGGGGCTTTGCTTGCGCTCGACCCACACACCGGTCGGATCCTTGCCATGGCGGGTGGATATTCGTTCTGGAAAAGCCAGTTCAATCGGACGGTTCAGGCCTATCGCCAGCCAGGTTCGTCATTCAAACCCTATGTTTATGCTGCAGCGCTGGAGTTGGGTGATCCCCGGACAGGCCGTGCAGCGTTCTCACCTGTCTCGAAAATCCTCGATGCACCGTTCATCGATTGCGACTACACACGTGTTGAAGATCAGTGTTGGTCGCCAACCAATTACACATCAGGCCGATTTTATGGTCAGAGCACCATGCGTGTTGGTCTCGAATTATCGCGAAATGCGATGACTGTCAGACTGGCTCAGGACATTGGCATGCCTCAAGTGGCCAGGTTTGTCGAAAGGCTTGGGCTGGTGAATGAGCTAGAGCCTTACCTTCCAATGTCGCTTGGCGCCAAAGACGTCACAGTCTGGAATATGGCAAAGTCTTACGCGGCATTCGTGAATGGTGGGAAGCAGGTCACGCCGACCCTGTTTGACCGGGTGCAGGACCGAGAAGGTAACACTCTGTTCCGCATGGATGACCGCGAGTGCCCGGAGTGTAACGCAGAATATGAAGGACAAGCGCCACCTGTCCTGGCAGATGTGCGCGAACAGGTCATCGATCCGATTACGGCGTTTCAGATCACCTATATGCTTCAGGGCGTTGTGGAGCGAGGCACGGCCGCCGGTATCCGGCGCGGATGCCCTGGCGGTGGGCCACAGGCCGCGCTGGGTGTCGAAGATGCCGCGACACTTTGCAAGCACACACTTGGCGGCAAAACCGGAACGACGAATGATTATAAAGACGCCTGGTTCATGGGCTTCTCGCCGGACCTCGTTGTCGGGATTTATGTCGGGTTTGATGAGCCGGAATCCATGGGAAATGGCGAATCCGGTGGCCGGGTCGCGGCTCCAATATTCGGCGAATTCATGGATACGGCTTTGGAAAGCTATGACCCCATCCCATTCCGCGATCCGAGCGGCATCCGGTTCATGTATGTTGATTCTGATACAGGAGCGGTATCAGCTCAGGGAAGAAGCGGGGCAATCCGGGAAGCCTTCCGTCGCGGATCAGAACCTGGGTTTGAAATGGATGTTGGGCAAGGACTTGGAAGTCTGATCGGCGATGTAAATACCAATTCCGGCATCGGTGATCTTCCGACTGACCCGATTGATGGACCCGTTCTGCCCGGCACGCGACCCAGCCAGTCTCAGGAAGACGAAGACCTGGATGGAATTTACTAGTCGGTCCGCAGTCTTTAAACCGTCCTATCTTGAAAACGAATAATAATGGAGTGCAGGCATGACGCCTGAAATGGAAAATTTGGCCTCCCGCATCGAGCAGTCAGTGGAACTGCTGAGGAGGCGTCTTTGACTGGGATCGCTCCCAGAAACGATTTGATGAGCTAACGGCACTCTCTGAACGTCCCGATTTCTGGGATGATGCTCAGGAAGCCCAGAAACTGATGCGAGAGCGCACAAAGCTGGGCGACCAGATGGAGGCCATCCAGACGCTTGAACAGGATTTGTCAGATTCCGCTGAGCTTTACGAGCTTGCGAAGGAAGAGGGCGATGACGACGCTCTGGCTGAAGTCACGGAGCTGCTCAATTCTGCGGTTGAACGTGCGGAACGCGCTGAGCTTGAGGCGCTGTTATCTGGCGAGGCCGATGGCAATGACTGCTATGTCGAAATTCATGCCGGGGCAGGGGGAACGGAGAGCCAGGACTGGGCCGGAATGCTGCGTCGCATGTATGTCCGCTGGGCGAATGCACATGACATGAAGCTTGACGAGGTCGAGGAGCATGGCGGCGATGAAGCCGGGATCAAGTCCGCGACTCTGCAGATTAAAGGCGAAAACGCCTATGGCTGGCTGAAAAGCGAATCCGGTGTTCACCGGCTGGTGCGTATCTCTCCGTTTGATTCCAATGCGCGACGCCATACGAGTTTTGCGAGTGTCTGGGTATATCCCGTGATCGATGAAACGATCGAAGTCGAAATCGACGAGAAGGATGTTCGAACAGACACTTATCGGTCGAGTGGCGCGGGCGGTCAGCATGTCAACAAGACGGATTCCGCGGTTCGTCTGACCCATGAACCCACGGGTATTGTGGTTGCGTGTCAGAATGGTCGCTCCCAGCATCAGAACCGGGCAACGGCCTGGGATATGTTGCGGGCGCGATTGTATGAACTGGAGTTACAGAAACAGCGTGATGCTGCCGATGCGCTGCAAAGCACCAAATCTGAGATCGGTTGGGGGCATCAGATCCGATCCTACGTGCTTCAACCCTATCAGATGGTGAAAGACCTACGGACAAATGTCGAAACCTCAGATACGCAGGGCGTATTGGATGGAGATCTCGATCAGTTCCTGGCGGCGTCATTGTCACACAGTCTGACATCCGCGTCTGATACATCTGCGGACGCTGAATAAGGTCCGTGCACAACAGGATAGAAAAAGCCGCCCATTGGGCGGCTTTTTTAGGGGAAAGCGTCAATGGCGCTCGCTTACTCAGCCGCAGCGGAAGACGGTACCGGCTTCGGACCGCCAGCTTTCAGCGGATCTTCAGCGTGACGAACCTGGCCTTCAAACACAGCATTCGCTTCGATTGACAGTGAAGCGTGTGTGATGTCGCCTTCAACTTTCGCAGAAGACGCAAGCTGCACCTTACGCGCGCGAATGTGGCCTTTCACCTTGCCGCGAACGACAACTGTTTCGGCGACCACTTCGCCGTTGATCTCGCCAGAATCGCCGATCGTCAGCGCTGTCGCTTTGACATCGCCTTCAATTTTACCGTCGATCTGGATTTCTCCGTCTGAACTCATCGAACCTTTAACATTCATATCGCTGCTGATGAGCGATGGAGCTGAGCGTGCAGCGGCCTTCGTTGCTGCCTGGCGCAGCGGTTCACCCGGAGCGGATGGTTTTGATTGGGTTGGAGACGCCGGAGAAGAACCTTCTGGTTTACCCTTTGTGAACATGTTGGCCTGCCCTCAGAAAATTTACAGGATTGTACGTTTTGCCGCGGAACCAAACTTCGTAATGGAGATGCGGACCAGTACTCCGGCCAGTGCTTCCCATTGAACCAAGTTGAGTTCCAAGTTGGACTTCATCGCCCACTTTCACGTTTACGCGCAAAAGGTGACCATATCGTGTCTTAAAGCCTGGAGCATGTTCGATTTCGACAAGACGCCCATAACCACTGCGTGGTCCGGCCCAAGTGACTTTGCCTGGACCTGACGCCACAATTGGCGCCCCGCGGTAAGCGGCCATGTCCATTCCGGCATGAAAAGCCGGACGGCGGTTAAACGGGTCAGTCCGAAGACCGTAACCGGATGTTTCTCGACTGGCGACGCCGATCGGTGTTCCCAAAGGAAGTTTTTCGATCAGGTCTTCATAATACCGCATCTCGTCGAGACGTGCTGCGACTTTTGACACGCGGTTTGCAAATTGAATGTCATCTTCGCTGAGGCCATCAGGTGTGTTCAGCGCAGTCAGCTGGACAAGCGGGCCGCCCAATTCGCGCTGTTCTTCGAAACGACCAATACCGACACCCGTCAGCTGCAATACGCCGCGGGCTTCTTCAGCACGCTCAACTGCAACCTGTTCGGCGTCATCCAGGAATGTATTTGTCTCTTCGCGCAGCCTGTCGATTTCGGCACGGAAACCTGCAACTTCCAGAGACGCATTCACAATTGGCGTAGAACGGGATTGTCGCGGCGCACCTTCTTCTATACTTGCTTCGATGAGGAAAGAGGAATTATTCCCGCGAAGGCTGGTGGCGTCGATCGTCTCCGGAGAACTTAGTCCGGTCAAAATGACTTTAAGGTTGTCAAGACGCTGGTTGAATTCCTGTGTGGCGTTCTGAAAGGCTGCCGTGCGTTCTTCGAGAAGGGATTGTGCGGTCGACGCTCGGGCATTCGCTTCGCTCACCCAACGCTGAGCCTTCGCTTCACTGCGGTCAAGCGCATCGCTTCTCGCGGACAGTTTCGGCCCCTGAGACAGAACACTTACCGTCGCAAAGACGCACCAACCAGCCGCGAGCGCAGCTCCACCGGCAGCGAGCATTTGCTGACGTGGTGTTATGGAGATGTACTTAACAGTGCCACCACTGCGGTGATAGATTTGACGTTCCGGAAACGTCTTCTCGAGCCAAGAATTAGCTTTGCCCTGCATATCTTTCATTTACGCCGCCCGATACTGAAACACTCATGCCTTCCCCATAGCACGACTGTTGTTTTTTTGTGACCCTAGACGAAAAAAACGCCGCCGCGAAGCCCAAAGTGCCAATTTTTACCATCAATTTAGACTCGAACGGTAAATTGCGTCTTAACTGTTCACTTCCTTGAGTTAATTGCCTCTGAGACGGCCTGAAGAACGGTTTCTGCGTGCCCCGGGACTTTGACTTTTTGCCATGCCTGGTAGAGCTTTTGGTCGGGATCAAACAGAAATGTAGATCGAATGATCCCCCAGTAAACTTTTCCATACATTTTTTTCTCAGCCCAGACGCCGAAGGATTCGCACAGATTTCCGTCCTCATCTGAAACGAGGTCAATTTTCAGATTATGCTTCTGAATAAAATTCTCATGTTTTTTCGGGCTGTCCTTGGATACGCCAATCACCTTCACGCCAAGTTTTTCAAATTCTTCAATATGTTCGGAAAATGCGAGCGCTTCTTTTGTGCAGCCCGGTGTATTGTCTTTGGGGTAAAAATAGACGACCGACCAGTTTCCAGAGAGATCCTCGCTGGACAAAGTTTGGCCTGGAATTGTTGGTAAATTAAATTTTGGAAGTGTATCGCCGATTTGCATGTCGTCCGTCTCTGAAGCAAGTATGAATAACCAATACTGGACCGGTGAATCGTTCGAACCGGTGACCAGCGCTCTTTAATCTTGGTGAGTTGTCTGCGTGCGTCAAACCACAGGAATAATAATTCTTGAAGGACTGACTGGACTGGTGCTGTTGATCGGCCTCGGTCTGGGCTTGATTGCATGGCGACTTGTCTCGGGGCCGACCGATCTTGCTTTTGTGAAATCAGATATTGAAGCCGCGCTAACCGATGCACGCGGCGGCAAACCCGTTTCTATCGAAACAGTCTCATTGCGCTGGCAGGAAGAAAATAACGAGTTTCAGATTTTTGCAGAAGGCTTGCGCTTCTTTTCTGACACATCTGAAGAAGTCGCGAGTGCCGGGAATGCGGTTATTGATATCCGCGCGACCAGCCTGCTGGCTGGTGAAGTGCAATTAAAAGAGCTTCAGATCGCTGAAGGAGTTCTATTACTGCGCCGGGAAAAAGACGGCGTAATCTGGCTGGCCGGGGAGAAAATCGAACCCGTTCGCCCAATTCATTTTCATGAGGGGTCTTCGCCGTTTCAATATCTGGAGCAAAGCCTGCTCAGCGTTGTCGAGAGCCTTGCAGAGTCTGCAATTTTGGCTGACCTCAGACGGGTTCAGCTGAATGAGTTTACGGTCAATCTTCAGGATGTTCCTTTCGATATTGATTGGACCCTCGAGGACGCAGAGATTGACATTCTCAAAGAGGGTGACGCGTTCCAGATCCTCGCACAAGGCGATGCATTTGGCGGGGGTGCACCGGAGCATGTCGATTTCAATCTGACGTTCCAGCCCGATGGCAGAGCGTTTTCAAGTCAGCTGCAAATGCAGAGAGCTGAGTTGTTTTCACTACCTTTTCTGGATGGATACTCGGATCGCTTTTCTGGAAATCTGCTTGCCGATATCGGTATTTCTTTCAGCGTACGTGAAAATGGAATCGAGTCCTTTGCGATAGATGTCGCAAACGAGCCTGCAGCCATTCAGCTCGGTGAGCATTTGATTGATGTCCAGAGGAACGATTTGGGTCTTGTCCTCGACATGGATGAAAACTCCTTGTTGATCGATGGTCGAGAGATCTCTTTTGGCCCTGCCAATGGCGATGTGATTATTTCAGTCTCAGATCTCGTCGGCCTGTTGGAAAACGGCATCGAGCAGCCCATTGATCTGACCTTGTCATCAGACAATTTCAATCTGAACTTCCAGCCAATGTTTCAGGACGTCATTCGACTGTCTGACAGCGATCTGACGGGGCGCGTCGATCTTGAAGATCTCACACTCGACTACACGTCCTTCACGACGACGATGGAAGGCGTCCAGATCTCATCCGAAGGGGCTGCCTATCTGGCATTGGAGAAAGCACAGCCAGCAGACTTGCCATTTGGAATTCGTCTGACCGCCGAAACGGACGGAAACATCACTGCCGAGACCGTACTCAAATACTGGCCTGTCGATCTTGGTGGTGGCGCACGAGACTGGGTGCGAGAAAACCTGCGAGGAGGCAATGTTTTTGAATCTCAGCTTAAGCTCGATATGCCGCCGGATTCTCTCCGGAAGGGATATCTCTCAGACGAAGCCTTGCAGATCGATTTTTCGTTTACGGATGGCGCCGCAAGCTTTCTGGAGGACTTGCCGCCCATTTCTAACGGCAGTGGCAGTGGCCAACTGAAAGGCAACTCTTTTTCACTTGATCTGGCCAGCGCAGAGTTCAGTGAATGGCAGCTGACAGGCGGAAATGTCTCCATTCCCTATTTTATGCCGAAAGGCGAGGAGCTTTTTATCGAAGCGTTCGGTGAGGGCGATGTGACCACAATGCTGCGGACGATCAGCGAATCTCGCCTGCAATTAGAGGCTCAATACGGCTTGCCGGTCGGTGACATTTCAGGTCAGGGACGTATGCGATTTCGAATGTCGCGTCCGACTTTGTCGAATGTCCCTTATGAAGACACGCGCTTTCAGTTTTCGGGATCGGTTCAGAACGGTCAATTCGTAAATCTGATGAATGAGATGACGTTAAAGGCCGAAAACCTGGACGTTGAGGTTAATAACCAGCGTATTCGGGTCGTTGGATACGGACAGCTTGATGAGGCGCCTGTCGAGTTTGACTGGCAGGATCGTTTCATGAGTGAGGCCCCTGATCGGCAGGTTCTGACGGGGTCGGGATTTGTTAGTCCTGATGTCCTCAATCGCTTGGGTGTGGCCGTGCGGACCTATATGACCGGGGACGTGCTGGCAGAATTGCGGGCGACCGGGCCTTACGCCGGAGAGTTCGACATTGTGGATGTTGATCTGGATCTCGAAAGCGCCCGGCTTGAAATTCCCGAATTTAACTGGAGTAAGCCAAGCGGATTGCCCGCGGATGCGTCTGTTTCCTACCGATATACGACCAATGAGAATATCAGCCAGGTCTCATTCAAATCCGACGATGTTGATTTTCGCGGGAACATAAATCTCACTGATGCCGGTCGCCTGGACCATTTGATGGTTGATCGGTTTTATCTCGAAGACCAATTCGATCTGACTGGAGAACTCGTTCGGACCGATCCACTGTCACTCAGTCTCAAAGTAAGTGGCCCATTCCTGAACGCCGAACCCGTGCTCGATAGTTTACTGGAGGGGGGCAGTGATGATGGAGCGTTGCCCGTTTTCGGGAATGTCAGTTTTGAGGCTGACATTGAGCGTCTTAGATTAAGGCGAGGATTTACTGTCGAGGATGCGCGTCTTCAGACGCGGTTTTCCGGCCCTGTCATGGCCTATCTCGATGTGGCGGGAGATCTTGATGGTCGCGAAGACTTCTCTTTGAGAATTGAAGACAACGGAAATGGTAGCCGTAATCTCAGTGCGGAAGCCAGCGACGCGGGCGTGATGTTTGAGGCGTTGCTGGGGCAGGCGATTGTCAGAGATGGATCGCTCAAGCTTGATGGCGTATTGCGATCCGGTGATGAGGCCAGCACGCTCAATCTGAGCCTCTCAGAGGTCCGCCTTATGGACGCGCCATTGCTGACGCAGATTCTGTCATTAGCATCCCTGCGTGGCTTGGCGGACGTCATGTCCGGGGAAGGTGTGCTGTTTACATCCGTGGACATTCCGTTGCTGATCGACAATTCCGGATATTATATTCAGGGCGCGAAGGCGTCCGGTCCTGCGCTGGGCCTGACATTGAAAGGGTCTATCCGGGATAGCGGAAATGATATCACGATTGATGGCGTTCTCGTGCCGTCATTTGGTGTGAACTCGGCGCTTGGTGGCATCCCTATCATTGGTGATTTGTTTGTTTCCCGGGAAGGCGAGGGTGTCTTTGCGATGACGTATTCCGTGCGCGGCTCGCTCGAGGAGGCGCGTGTGTCGGTCAACCCGCTCTCCGGGATGTTGCCGGGCGTCTTGCGGCGCATTTTTGAAAATCCGGCAGAGCCTATGCCAGAACCCAACGTCGCCGAAAACTGATGGATTAATCCACCAGTTTCAGGCGAGCGTGACGCTTTTTGCCAACAGACAGCGTGGCGAACCCGTCCTGATCAAAGTCAGACAGAGCAAGGACACGGTTTTCGTCTGACATCGCCTCACCATTGATTTTGGTCGCGCCCGCTTTGGTCTGACGACGTGCATCACCATTGGATTTGGTCAGGCCGGCAAGTGTGAAGCCGGCCGCGGCCAACATGCCGGCTTCGACTTCAGATTTTGCGAGATCAAAGGTTGGCAGGGCTCCACCCGTTCCGCCTTCTTCAAACACTTTCGCGGCAGACGCTTTTGCGGCTTCTGCGGCCTCGGCCCCATGCAGCATGGTGGTTGCGGCGTCGGCGAGCGCGATTTTGGCGTCATTAATCTGTGCGCCTTCGAGGGCTTCAAGCCGCGTGATTTCGTCCAATGGAAGATCGGTAAACAGCTTTAGAAAGCGGCCAACGTCAGCGTCTTCGGTGTTGCGCCAGAACTGCCAGTATTCATATGGCGTGCGCATTTCAGCATTCAGCCACACCGCACCATCGGCAGTCTTTCCCATTTTGCCGCCGGAGGCCGTGGTGATCAGATGAGAGGTGATGCCGAAACCGGTTTTCCCATCCGCTTTGTGGATGAGGTCGGCACCCGCAACGATATTGCCCCATTGATCTGAGCCGCCGAGCTGGATCATGCAGTTATAGCGCCGCGATAATTCCAGAAAGTCGTAGGCCTGAAGGAGTGTATAGTTGAATTCCAGGAAGGTGTAGGGCTGCTCATTCTTCAGGCGCCGTGCCACTGTATCCTGTTTCACCATGGTGTTGATGGTGAATAGCTTACCAATGTCTCGCAGGAATTCGATATATCCAATTTTGTCGAGCCATTCGGCATTGTTGACCATTATGGCGTCTGTTGGACCGTCGCCAAACGTCAGAAACGTCGAAAACACTTTTTTGATGCCAGCAATGTTCTTTTCGATCTCAGCCTCTGACAGGATGGGCCGCGAAGCCGCCTTGTCAGTAGGGTCGCCGACTTTGGTCGTGCCGCCGCCCATCAGGACAACAGGTTTGCCACCTGCCTGCTGAAGACGGCGCAACAACATGATCTGAACAAGCGAGCCGACATGCAGGCTTTCAGCAGTTGCATCGAATCCGATATAGCCCATCGGCACGCCTGACGCACAATAAGCATCCAGTTCCGCTTCGTGAGTGGTTTGCTTGATGTAACCTCGCGTCTGCAGCGTATGCAGGAAGTCGGATTTGAAATTAGTCATTAGGGTCTCCAACAAGCGTCGCGCTCTAGCATGAAGGGTCGAAGGATTGAACACTGAAATCGGCGAAAAATCATCTGTCTGGGCAATTGGCTTTATGAGTGGGACGTCAGTGGATGCCGTGGATGCGGCGATCATCCGGACAGATGGGGTGCAGGTGTTTGAGTTTGGTCCGGTCGCCGAGCGCGTTTATACGGCTGAAGAGCGCGATGCGATCTTCGAGGCGACCCACGCGGCCAGAGCATGGAACTGGCAGGGGGAG
>CEPO01000272.1_pt1 | contig 29379 bp, 33 predicted proteins | sample 530481 | NCBI WGS metagenome assembly CEPO01 (sample SAMEA2620198, study PRJEB7988) | marine metagenome | biome: marine biome (ENVO:00000447); feature: surface water layer (ENVO:00002042); material: "saline water (ENVO:00002010), including plankton (ENVO:xxxxxxxx)" | depth 5 m
GTCCTCGGGCTTCATGTCATCGATCTTCAACGCTTTTGCCAGACCGGCCGCCGCCTCTGCATCCTCAGGGTCAACACCGGCATCAAGACAGGCCTTCGCTGTCGCGCGGTATAACAGACCGGTATCGAGATGCGGCAGACCAAGATCCGTTGCCAAACCTTTGGAAAGTGTCCCCTTGCCGGACGCAAGCGTGCCATCAACTGCAATGATCAGGTCTTCAGAACTACGCATACTCCGGCCTTTCAAAGCAGGTTTTCCAACGCCAGAATATTCTTCCGGTCAATCGCCACCAGCCAGATATCGAGTTCGTTGTCTTTTGCAAAGACCTTGCATGTGTTCACGGCGATATTTGCTGCTCTGTCTGTCGGAAAGCCGTATGCGCCCGTTGAAATGGCAGGAAAAGCAAGGCTTTTAAGGCTTCGGTCCCGGGCTTCCTCGAGGCAATTCCAATAACAGGCCTCCAGCACTGCATCTTCATGTTCAAGACCACCGCGCCAGATCGGGCCGACAGTATGAAAGATGAGCCGGGGCGCCAGGCCAAACCCTTCTGTGACGCGCACCTCACCCGGCGGACATGGCGCGAGCGGCCGACACGCTTCCTTCAACTCAGGTCCAGCCGCGCGATGGATCACGCCATCCACGCCGCCTCCGCCCATAAGAGAGGAGTTTGCGGCATTTACAATGGCATCGACCTCAAGGTCGAGAAGACTTCCTTGATAAAAGGTCAGCATGGTGGAAGTCTGACGCAAACCGTCCGCACATGTAAGCCCCCTCAGATTACACCAGCCGATTTCGCTTAAGCTTTTCTCCGAGTGCTTCACCTGTTCAAGGGATTTGCAACCCGGCATTAAATCGTTAGCAAATTTTAAACGAGACCGCGTCGGGAGGGATGCTTGTATCTACGCACGACAATCGCAGCAGGCCTGATGCTGATATTAGGGCATCAGGCAATTTCGCAAACGCAATCGGAAACCGAAGTCGACTGTGGCCCAGATGGCTCATATCTTGTCGCGGCAAATGCAGAGCCGGCACTCGAAGACCTCGAGAAACTTCGGCAGGTTCTGGGTGCGGTTTCAAATTTTGCAGATGCCTGCCCGGGCAATAATTTCGCCCAGTATTATGCGTCAAAACTCTGGTACAACGGAATGGAGATGCAAATTCGGGGTGGTGCTCCCATCGAGCAGTCCTGGGCATCCTGGCAGCGAGCGTTCTCCTTTAATGAGGCATTTTACGACCTGTCCAGAGCTGAGCAATCTCGTAAAGCCAATGTTCCAGATTCTTTCCGAGAACTCGAACTTAGCTCCACAGCGCTGAACGAACTGAGAGAAGCGCTGGTGAAACGCGGCCTTGAATTTGGTCTCAAGGTCGGAAAATCCAATGAGTTCATGACCGCCGAGCAGGCGGATCAATGCCCCGCCAGGGTCTCAACAGATGCCAACGCCATGAATGGCTGGGCTGCCGAAAACCCGGAATATGCCGTGCAGATTGCGGCGATGGCTGAGCGTTATGAACCCGCCTGTCGCGCTGTCGAAGACCCACTCACCAAATATGGATTGCGTCTCTATTTTGCGCGCCTGGCGAAAATCCGGCTTCTCGCGGCGGAACAGAGTCTCCCGTCAGACCCAGAGCGCGCTCGCGCTTTCATCCTCAAAGTCAAGGATCACAGGGACAGTGTGGTCGCACAAGAAGACTACAGCATCACGGACTGGAATGATTATTCAAGCGGAGCCAAACTGGCAGAGCTGAGCGCGCGCCTGCCCGCGATCAGGACGATCCCAACTGCGACCGATGCGCCTTTAGTGTCGTCTGGACGCGTCCCTGTTGATGACTGGTTCACAGGGGAGCATCCGCCCATAGCCGTCATGGAATCTATCGGAAGCACGATGAATTCCTATGTCGTTGAGACAGATGCCTCCGGTTTTATCAGAGTCATTGGCAAGACTTTCGCTCTGTTCAATGGAAAACCAGAAGAGAAATCCGCGCGATCTCTGCTCTATGCTGCCGCCAAGGCTTATGCCGAAGATGGCTCATATCGAACAATTGAAACGGTCGATACTCCGATCTCCCATGTCGGTTATGATTGGCTGCAAGATTACCAGAGCGAATAAGCGGCCAGGCAAAGCGCCAGTCTTCGACACGCGCTAGTCGCCGACCAGCTCGACAATCTGACGAATAGCGGCGGCATGCCCGCCAATCGGATCGTCTTCCGGATAGATCTCGATTCCCATGTCCGGGGGAATGCCGCGCCCTTCAAAGACGTCACCATCCGCACTTTCAAACACCTCGTTCGAGAGTTCCAGATACCAGCCATTCGGCAGGGGCTTGGCGAGCGGTGTCGAGAACGCGCCGCGCGTTGTCGTCCCGACCAGTGTGACATTCGGTAGTGCGTTCAGCATGAGCGTCGTAATCTCACCACCCGACACGGTCACATCACTCGTCATCAGATAAACAGGTCCCGTAAAGCGGCGGCCATCATGAGGTTCAATCAAATATTCCGTCAGACTTTCCAGCTCACCCGGCACGCTCACGCGATACCCGATGAAAGCGTTATCCGTGAACAGCGCCGCAATCGCTCGCGTGACAGCATCATATCCACCGCGATTGTTTGAGAGGTCCAGTATTACAGCGTCATGGCCCTCAAACCGGGTCATCGCGGTGTCGAGAATTCTATCCAGCGCCGCCAGTTCAGCCTTCGACCAGTCAATGCTTCCTGGCACCTCCGCATCTGAAAACCCGCCCATGGTGAAAATCTGCAGATAGCCGATCCGGCCATCAATCTCACCCAGCACAACGCGATCCGCGATCAGTTCAGCGCCGGGATCGAGTAAATCTTCAACCAGCTGATCGACCAGCCCGCCCACCCACGCGCCTTCGCCAATCCCGTTACGGATCATGGGAAGCGTCGAACCAAGACCCGCCTGAATGCGCTGCGGCTCTCCGTCCACCATGCCCAATATCTTCGTATGAGAATCCCCGAGCAGCGAGATCAGCTCATCGAAAACCTGCCACAAGGCGTCATCGCCCATACCGTCCTTCACCTGATCGCGCCGTTTCGCGACCTCTGCAGGCCAATCCACGCCGCGCTGCTCGAAGAAGCCATAATGCTCCTCCATCACTGATGCGAAGACCTCAAACACAGCCGCTTCAGATGTCAGATCCGCCGCTCCACAATCTTTGGGCAGCTGATCCAGCCGCTCAAAATACGCTGCCGCATCTCCGGGCAGATACTGAAACCGGGCTGAACTGCCATTGGGTGCGGGGGTAAAAAGTTGATAGTCCACCTGTCCCATAAGAGGCGTCGTGTCGTCAGGCTGGGGCGTCAGATAACAGCCCGCTGGCGTGACCTGCCACCGGGTGATCTCATCTTCGCCTATCTCAAGAATCCAGCCCTTTTCAGTGGAGTGCCACACGCCTTCAGCCGCAGGAACAGCTTCGCCATCAGCGAAAACAGGCCGGGGTCCGGACGCTGTCGCGCAAGCCGGGACCAGGCCCAGGAACGCGAGGCTTCCCGCCGCCCGAAACCAAATTGTGCGCACTTTGAACTCCTGAATAAATGACCGCGGTCATTTTTTGAATGAGAGGCTGACAGAAGTCAAGAATGGATCATTGCCATCAGCGCAGAAATGCGCCGGGTGAGCGTCTCGTCCAGATCAGATCGCTGGCCCGTATTCAGCCATTCCCGGATCGTTCCGGTCACACAAGCCACATACAGCTCAGCAACATCTTCCAGTGCGACATCAGCTCTGACCTCATCGCGCTCACGGGCCTCCATCAAAGAGGCGAGCGCCAGGGCGCGGATTCGATCGTCAGCCGCCGCTTCACGGGTCTGAATAGACCGCACGACGGGCGCATAAACGTGCTTGGCAAGCCAGAGGTCAGGCTCGGTGCGTGCAATTGAGACCGCCGACACCGCCCGCGCAATCAGAGTCTCGGTCACGCTGGCATTTTGCGCCAGACTGGCGGCTTCGCTCGTCTGCATGGCCGCATCATACCACTCGGCCAGCACATCGGCTTTGCTCGGGAAATGGTTGAAGAATGTCCCTTTGGCCACGCCGACATCCTTGCAGATGTCAGCAACAGAACTCGCTTCATACCCGTCGGTCCGAAAACGAGCGAGAGCGGCGGAATAGAGCTTCTGGCGAAGTGCGGCTTTCTTAGCGTCACGTAATCCGGTCATGATTGAAGTATGACCGTATTTATGACCCGGGTCACCTTATGCAGATTGCAAGGCCTTCGCGTCCTGTTCCGTTGCCCACACCATGCTTGGATGCTCAGAGCAGCGTTTTACCCAGGCCCGGATCAACTCATTCTCCGGCACAGCGTCCGGCATCCAGAGAAACGGCGACACCATAATCAGATCTACCGCGGTAAAGCCATCCGTCATCAGCCAATCCTGACCCGTCAGCGCCCTGACCAAAGTTTCTTCGATCTCGGCCATGCCCCGAAACGTAGACTGGAAGACGGGATTGTCGCCAACGCCAGCAAATCCACCCACCAGAACGGGCTCAACCACGCCGCCATAATAGGCCATCCAGCTGAGATACTCGCCGCGGCCAGTCTCGCCCACCTGACGCCCGAGCGGACTTTTAAAGTGGTCGGTCAGATAGACCATAATGGCCGGCGTCTCACGGATCAGTTCGCCATTATGCACCAGAAGCGGCACTTTCTTCTCCGGGTGCGGATTGCTGTCATCAGGGCCACCACCGCCATCCTGCCGAGGAATGCTGACAGTTTTCAGCTCAACCTCATCGAGCTTACCCATCGCATGGATAAGCGCCAGCACGCGGGTCGATCGGGTTTGCGGCGAATGATAAAATGTCAGCATAAAGTCTCTCCTTCAGAATAACTGCTGACAGGCTGATGACATAAAGACTGACACATTTTTGTCAGCAGCGTGTCAGGAGGCAGCTTTACCCCTGTCGGATATCGGCTCCCAACTGGGCCATATGGTCAAAAAATTCCGGATAGCTGGTATTGATCATGGACACATCATCCACGGCCACCGGCTTTTGCGATGCTTTTCCCATAATCAGGGCCGACATGAAATTTGCAGTCGCTAAAACAAAGTCAATTGAACCGGAACTTGTATGGACTGAACTCCCTGCCCGTTACTCCAGGAAAATCGGTAAAATCCGGACAAGTTACCTTCGCCGTCATGCTTAAGACTAAGAAAGCGCTGGGTGTCCAAGCAATTCAGCTTTGCGGCTGAAATAGAGCAATTGAACCAGGCACTCGAACTAGGGCTCATCGGAGTGAATAATAGTTCTCCGCCCTGTATATTGAATTGGCTATTGTCCCGTAGCTTGATGCTGGCGGGGATGCCCATCTTGAGGAAATCTTCGTCTCTCCCCGACACTCTTGGGTCGGCGGTTATAAGAAAAACCGAACCGGTGTTTAATATTCCAGCCACAGCTTGAGCAAAAAAGTCTGGATTGCCGGAAACAATCGCCTTGCGCATGGCCTCACGTCGAATGACTGGATCGGATTGGCTTAAACCCTCTTCAATCGCGTATTCAATCAAAAGATCATCGTCGCTTTCGATCATCTCCATAAACGAGCGTCTTAGTTCGAGCACATCAGTCTGCGCATCGACTGCCCCTACGACACCAAATCCAATCATCATCATGACGCTGAGTATGCGTATAAGTGTCATCATTCTATCCCTAAGACTTTGGATGGGAGATACCCTACTTTCCCATCATACTGAACCTTGGCCCATAGTTTGAGCGGTCCGACACACAATACACTGATATTCTGGAACTCGTTGGCTAGGAAGACCTCATTGGAATTGTCATCGTATGGAATGCCTCGCGCGGCTATCGTCTTTAAAAGAAGAGCAGCCACCGGAAAATCTTTAGCTTCAAACGGTGTTTCGCCGAATTTTGCGCGTTCATATCTGGCTATAGCCTTAAACCGAGTCATCTGTTCGTTCGACAGTTTGATATCAAAACAATCGTTGCCGATTGCCGAATTGGCGTTAGTCAGACTGGGAGAAGGATCAGCACGAGGCAACGGAATCGGAATAGTCTCCTGCCGTGCTTCCTTTTTTGTTCTTGCTGAAAAATTCGGCGAGGGAGTTGCCGTTTGATATGAGTCTGGTTGTGAGCTTGGAGCTGTTTCTTTCTTCAGTTCCAAAGTGCGATCAAAAAGCCCCAAATCGAAGTAAAGCCAGCCGATGCACACGCTGATTGCGCCAACAACTAAGAGTGAAAATGCGATTTTAAGTCCGAAGAACGAACGCTCACGCTTGCTGCTCGTCCCGCGTCCCTCAAGTTCGGTGTGTAGCCGAGGTTTGCTCAAACCAATATCGTTTGAGAGACGAGCAACGCCGGCTTCAATATATTCTCGCTCAACTCTCAGGCTGTTTTGAAATACGATCGACCGTAAATCAGCAGGCAGGTCGTCAGCGTCTGGCATCACCGCAGAATCAAACAGAATCGGCAGAATGGGAATGCCATTTTTTAATGCAGTGGAGATTTCCTGCCTAACGAAATCGTTGGGATTGTCCAGCTTGCGGTTTCCATCTGAGTCCGAAATTTGAGCCCAGTTAGGGCCCATGATAACGAGACAGTGCGAGCATTGCTTCAGAATATTTTCCACATACCGGTCAAAGCGTTCAGCGACTGGTATATGATGGATGTCGACAAAAATATCTTCGGGCGGGATATACGCACTCAAATGTTGTTTGAAGCTGTCAACGAAATAGCCGTTTTCTCGTCTGTAACAGATGAAAATTTTGGCCAATGCGGTTCCCCTAAAACCTCGACTTGAGAAGACTTTTCAGCATTGGAAGGGCACAAGTCAAGAATAGAAGTGGTCAAGTTGTATCACTAAAGTTGCAAGCTTTACCCTTCCCGGATATCGGCTCCCAGCTGAGCCAGATGAGCAAAGAATTCCGGATAGCTGGTATTGATCATGGAGACGTCATCCACTGCCACCGGCTTTTGTGATACTGTTCCCATGATCAGGGCCGACATGGCGATCCGGTGATCATGGCAGGCTTCCACAATGCCGCCGCCCGGCACCTTTCCGGCGCACCCCTGGACGACAAACCCGTCTTCCAGCTCTTCTACCTCCACGCCATTCACGCGCAGCATCTTGACCGTTGCTTTGATCCGATCGCTTTCTTTCACACGAAGTTCCTTCGCGCCCGTCACGCGCGTTTCGCCGTCCGCAAATGCGGCCAGCACAGCAAAGATCGGGAATTCATCAATCATGGCGGGCACGATGTCGTGCGGCGGGTTTACGGCTCTGAGGCCATCGGGGCCGGAAATCCGTACCGTGACAATATCCTCGCCGCTCACCTCGCGCGGATCGGCGAGATCAATGTCAGCCATCTGGCACGCCATGCGCAGAAACCCATTGCGTGTTTCATTCATCATATGGCCGTCAATGGAGAGCTTTGATCCGGGGGAGAGCAGGGCGGCGGCGATCAGAAACGCCGCAGACGATGGGTCAGCCGGAACGGTGAAATCACCGGCTTTCAAAGCTTGCCCGCCCTCAATCGACACAATCTGCCCGTCACCACCTGGCGTGCAGCCGACCTCTGCGCCAAATCCTCTCAACATCCGCTCAGTATGGTCGCGAGTGGTGTGGGGCTCGCGCACAATGGTTGTGCCCTGTGCGTTAAGGCCCGCAAGCAGAATGCAGGACTTCACCTGCGCCGAGGCGACGGGCGGTGTGTAGTCAATGGCTTTAAGCTGACTTGACCCACACAGAACCAGTGGGAGTTTATCTGCTTCCGGACCGAGATCGCTCGTGACCACCCCCATCTCTCTCAAGGGATTGAGCACTCTATCCATGGGGCGGCCCGACAGGCTTTGATCTCCGGCAAGCGAGACGCGGAGGTTATAACCCGCCATTGCGCCCATCATCAGGCGTGAGCCCGTACCGGAATTGCCAAAGTCGATCGTCTCAGGGGGCGTGGCAAAACCACCACTGCCAGAAACGACCCAGCGACCTGCGCCTTTGCGTTCCACCTTTGCGCCGAGTTGACGGCAGGCTTCGGCAGTCCGTAGAACGTCATCCCCTTCCAGCAAGCCGGTTATGTGAGATACCCCATCGGCCATCGCGGCGAAGAGAACCGCGCGGTGAGAACAGGATTTGTCCCCCGGTGGCGTAATATCTCCAGAAATTGATGAAACCGGGCTTGAAATCCACACCATTGCACTGCTGACCTGTTGTTTCCCACAAAACTGCTTTGACAGGGCGTGCCTATCGTGGCAAGCGCTCGCTCTTAACGAGAAATATGGACTGATCGCTCAAGGGGGCAGATGTGCCAAGACAAGATTTGGGAACAAAACGAATTGATCCGGAAACCGGGCAAAAATTTTATGACCTGAACAAGGATCCGATCGTCTCCCCTTATACAGGTAAAGAATATCCGCTTTCTTTCTTTGAGGAAGCCGTCGAAACACCAACCAAACCACCTCGCGGCTCCTCCAAGCCGGAAGATCCGGAAGAGGATGATGAGGACGAGGATGAAGTCGACGATGACGACGCAAAATCCTCCAAGAATGACGATGACGACGATGAAGACGAGGTGGATGACACACCTGAAATCGACGAAGTCGATCAGGATGCACCAATCGCCACGTCCGATGATGATGACGATGATGATTCCACAACGGCTGTGCCGGATGGTTTCACAGATGTAGACGATGACGACGATGTGGTCCTCGACGATGACGATGACGACGACAGCTTCGATCTGGATGACGACACAGACGTCGATCTGGATGATGATGACGATGTCAGCATTGACGAGGATGACGATCTCAACACGTAGAGGATTTTCGCTGAAATTGGGTCTTGATCGAGACCGGGTTTCAGCGTAATTCTCGCCGCTCTGAATTTCAGGGGCTATAGCTCAGTTGGGAGAGCGCTTGAATGGCATTCAAGAGGTCAGCGGTTCGATTCCGCTTAGCTCCACCAAACTTTCCAGTTTTGCTACGCAAAAATTTTCGTGCCGGTGGCACGAAAATAGGAAAGTTTTGTGTTTCTACGTTTTGATCGCCCGCACTGGCTGCGCCAGCGCGATGGATCGCGCTCAAGGCTGCAGCCGCAAAGTTGGCACCGATCCAGTGAATCGATTGTAGGGAAAAATCGTGTCTCATTTGCCTCACGCCGCGTGAGCTACCTCCAGCCAGGCGGGCCAAAGCTTGACGGCAGGTCTGCCGCTGTCTGAATTTGCCTTAAAGCTGTCAAAGAGCAAGACTGAGGCTGGGCAAGCCATCCGCTTTGGATGAGACAATGACCAGACAATGAGAAAACAACAGCGAAGGCTGTCGCGCCGAAGCAATGCGGAGGCCGGCTGGTTGATTTTCTTCTGCCGCTGTCTGGATTTGGGCTCTTCGATAAAAAAAAGCGCCCTACTGTATTGCAAAGATCTGATCGCTTGCGCGAGCGACGCAGCTTATCCAGAAGCGTCGCAAAAATTTAATTTGTCACGACTTGTCCGGGTGTTCAGTCGATTATCCTGATTTATTGCAAAATATTTGATAACTTATGTCAGTATACAGAGCAGAATTGCCCGAAGTATTGTCATTTCCCTAACAGAACTGTTGCTCAGACTTTTCCTGTTAACATTTTCGTGTTAGTTACTGACCATCAGGTGCGCATCCTGCTGGATGATGCATGTGATGTGTAGAGTAGTGTTGAGTGCGGGGCGGTCCTTCTGGGCCGCCCTTGTGCTATCTGCCTGAAATTTCTGGAAAAAAATCAGACGACCCGGATTGGCTGCCCCGATCCTCGCCAGTCCTCAAAGCTCCTGCAAATCAGCGGCTTATGGTTAACCGTCAGACGATTTCGAATCAATGCCTTTGCGCGGATCGGACTTCGGTGCCGGTGCCAGTCGCAGAACTTCAGTCTGAAACCGCTCATCCTCTCCTGCGGCCAAAAACGGCAGCGCACGCGCACACGCCTCCAGAAGCGCATCTTTCCAGTCCGCCTCTGCTTTTGGAAAGTCCGCCAGCACGTAGGACATCACCCGCGATTTGTCACCCGGATGCCCGACACCCATGCGCGCCCGTCGAATGTCTGCCCCCATATGCGAGATGATAGAGCGCAGCCCATTATTCCCGGAATGTCCGCCGCCTTGTTTCATCCGGAAACGGCCGGGCGCCAGATCAATTTCGTCATGGAAAACGACAATCTTCTCCGCATCCACCTTATAGAACCGGGCGGCCTCTGAAACTGCACGTCCTGTTTCGTTGTAAAAGGTTTGCGGCTTCATCAGCAGCGCCTTTACGGGCCGCCCGTCTACCAGCACATTGCCTTCACTGATCTGCGACTGGAATTTGGACTTCCAGGGGCCAAACCCATGCGTCTCGGCAATGGCGTCAATCACCATGAAACCGAAATTGTGCCGGTTCTTTGCGTATTTGTCGCCAGGATTGCCCTGACCAACCAGAATAAGCATCGGGGAAAAACTCTCTTTCCGGAGCGATTTGAATAAGCCGAACATGCTTGCTGTCTATCACTGAATACTGGCAACAAAAAAGGCCAGACGAATGTCTGGCCTTTTCCTGTCATTCGACTGAATTCGATTAATCTTCGTCGCCGTCATCACTCTTTTCGTTGATGACTTCTGTTTCAACAGAGGCTTCTTCGCCGTCTTCGCTGGTTTCAACCGCCGCCGTACGGCCCGCAATCGTCGCGATGGTGAAGTCACGATCGGTGATGGTTGGCTCAGCGTCAGAAGGCAGCTTGATGTCAGAGATTTTGACATTGTCGCCGATTTCCAGCTTGGAAACGTCAGCTTCCAGATACTCAGGAATGTGACCCGCTGGAACGTTAAGTTCAACTTCGTGGCGCACAACGTTGAGCGTGCCGCCTTTTTTCAGGCCTGGAGATTTCTCTTCGCCAACAAAGTGAACAGCCACTTCAACAGAGATGATCTGTTTCTTGTCCACGCGATAGAGGTCGATGTGCTCAGGTGCGTCCGTCACCGGGTGGAACTGAACGTCCTGCGGAATGACAGACTGTTTGTCGCCCTTATGGTCAATCTCGACCATGTGCGCCAGGAACTTGCCTGAGTTGATTGCCTTGATGACTTCGTTGAATTTCAGGCTGATTGCGACAGGGTCCTGGCCACCGCCGTAAAGAACACCTGGAACCATGCCATTGCGACGGGCTTCGCGTGCGCCGCCTTTTCCTGTGCGCTCGCGCACTTCAACTGTGAGAGTAAGATCTGCCATATCACTATCCTTGTCCTGGAGTCCGCCCCGGCCCATCCGGGGTAACAACCTGACTGACACGCGCGTCTGACGGCGCGGAAGCGCGGGCTATACGGGATTATTGGGTAGATGGCAACCGCCCTACATGCCCGGAATTGGTGCCCGGTTAAACAAGATGAGGTGGCCGCCCATTATCAGCCAGCCGGTTACCGCGACACCCAGCAGAATTGAGATCCCATCCCAGAGCAGGCTCGGTGTTTTCGGTGGTCCGGCAGGTCGCTTCTTGGCGGCAATGCGCACCAACACGGCCCAGGCAAGGAAACCGCCAAACAGCATAAAGCTCACCAGATCCCAGTTCGCCAGCAAATGGCCCAGCGCCCACAGCTTCACGCCCACCAATTGCGGGTGTTTGAGATATTTCTGCAGGTAGCCATGTGGAAGGCTGCCCGCGAAAAACAGAACCAGCGCGACAGGCGAGAAAAGAGAATTGAGATGCTTAAGCGGCGTTGGCGGCTCGGCGAAGATGATGGTCGACATCTGCGCGTCGTCATAGCCCATACACATCACCACGAAGAAGGCGAGCGACACCAGAGCATAGACGCCCATCCAGGGCAGCTTGCCCAGCTTGGCCTCTAAACCGTCGCGCGCGCCCGGCGCGATCGCACGGAAGGAGTGAATACCTAAAAATCCCAGCAGTCCGACCAGAAACAAGACCATGTTCAACTCCCAGCGCAATTCTTGCGGCCGACAGTCTCATACCGTCCGGTATTGTCAATCAACCTGGAGCGTCATCTTGCGGACGAACACGTTAATCTCGCCATCCTCGCCATAGGGGACAGTGCCATGCAGACTGAAGCCGAGATTTTCTGCAATCTTCGTCGATGCGGCGTGATCGGTGTCGATAATGCAATGACAGGGAAAATCGGGGTCTTGTGCTTCGGCCCAGTCGAACATGGCGCGCATGGCTTCTTTCACGATGCCTTTGCCCCAATAGGCGGGCGCGATGCCCCATCCCGCTTCTGGCATTAAGGGAAGGGGCGGAGAGAATTCACCCCGGCGCGACAACATAAAGCCGCATTCGCCGACAAACGCGCCAGTCTCCCGGTCTTCAATCGTCAGATAGCCATACCCGAGCAGGGCCCAGGCGCCAACATTGCGCTGAACAGACTGCCAGATTTCACCGGAGGACCGCTTCCGGTTGCCGATGAACCGGTAATAGGCCGGGTCCTGCCACATGGCGAACAGACCGTCGAAATCTTCGACTCGCGAGGCGCGCAACCTCAGGCGCTCGGTCTCGATCCCAGGGATTTCAGCCAATGATCGTCCGGGCAGTTTGTACATGGCCGAGGGCTTTACTCGTCAAACATCTTCGAGATGCTCTCATCATTGGCAATCCGGCGAATGGCCTCACCAATGACATGAGCCACGCTCAACACGCGCACTGATTTCGATTTCAGTGCCTGCTCGGTTGGCGCAATTGTGTCTGCCAGAACGATTTCCTTCATGACGGATTTCTCAATCCGCTCCACGGCGCCGCCAGAGAGAACCCCGTGCGTCACATACGCAGAAACAGCCTTGGCGCCCTGATCCATCAAGGCCTTCGCCGCATTGCACAGCGTGCCCCCGGAATCGCACATATCATCATACAGGATGCAGTGCCGGTCGGTCACATCACCAATAATGTTCATGACTTCCGCCACGCCTGCTTTCGGACGACGTTTGTCGACGATTGCAAGGTCACAATCGAGCCGCTTGGCGAGCGCCCTTGCGCGAACCACGCCGCCCACGTCTGGCGAGACGATCATCACATTGTCAGCGCCATAGGCCTGACGGATATCTTTCTCCATCACAGGCGTTGCGATGAGGTTATCGGTCGGAATATCGAAAAAGCCTTGAATCTGACCCGCGTGCAGATCCATGGTCAGCACCCGGTCAGCGCCCGCAGTCGCCACAAGATTGGCAACCAGCTTGGCCGAAATCGGCGTCCGACCATCCGTCTTCCGGTCCTGACGGGCATAGCCGAAATAAGGGATCACAGCCGTGATCCGGCTGGCTGAGGCGCGTTTCAACGCGTCCATCGCAATCAGCAATTCCATCAGATGATCGTTTGCCGGATAGGACGTCGACTGAATAAGAAAGACATCCTCGCCACGCACATTCTCATTGATCCGCGCGAAAATTTCATTGTCTGAAAAGCGTCTGAATTCTGTGTCAGTCAGCGGCACATCGAGATATTTGCCGATGTCTTTTGCAAGGCCAAGATTGGCGTTTCCGGAAATCAATTTCATCTGTGCATCACCGCCCCGACTAGGCCGACCCTGTCTCGGGCAGACCGTTGGAAATTACGAGCCTTTTAGGCGATCTTTGCTGTTAGGCAACCGCATTTCAGCTATTTCCTGTCCAGCATGATCACAGACGCGTTTCGTCCGTAATCGGATAAATTATGTTTCACTCGATAGCGGTTTGAAAAATAACGATCCGGTTGGGTCAGTGTGTCCTCAGACACACAGCTGATCTGATTTATTCCACACCGTGTCAGAACCGCTTCGCAGAAATTCCAGATGTCAAACAGAGAGCGGTCACTTTGCCCAGGTCGGAAACACGCGGCTGACCAGTCATGCTTGTCCAGAAACGGCTCTTTGAGATCTGGCCCGACTTCAAAACTGTCTTGAGACAGGCTTGGCCCGATGGCTGCCTTTATGTGTGTCCGGTTGGCGCCCAGCCACACCATCGCATCGACCGTATTCTCGATGACCCCGGCCAATGCACCTTTCCATCCGGCATGCGCCGCCCCGATCACGCCCGCCTCTGCATCCGCGAACAGAACCGGCGTACAATCGGCCGTCAGAACACAGAGCGCGAGACCTGGTACATCTGTCACCATGGCATCGCCTTCGGGCCGTTCGCCCCAGGCAAAGGGGGCATCTATGTATACAACGTTCGGCGAGTGTATCTGAAACAGCGAGATCAGATGATCCATATCTGCTGCGCCCATCGCTGCCGCCACGCGTGTGCGATTTTCTTTTACCTTCTCAGGATCGTCATTCGACCCCGGCCCGGTATTCAGGCTGTTATACTCCCCTGAGGAGACGCCGCCTTCGCGACCGAAAAAACCATGAGAGATCCCGTCGGCGTGCGTGAGATGCGGGGCGGTGATAAAAGGAGGTGTAGAGCTCATCCTCACGATGTAACGCGGTCTGGCATGTGGGTCATCTCCGCCGATGACGATTCAATGAAATTCTCTTCAGGACTCACAATCGACTTTGACAAAACCCCGGTTTAAGTATCCCTTACGTTGTATAAAAACAGACCAAAAAGGGAGGTTGCTATCATGAAACACTTTATGAGCGGACTGATCCTCAGCGCTGCACTTCTTGCGTCTCCGGCCCTTGCCGATGACGAGGCAAAATATTCAACAGCAAAAACGACAATTGATGTGCTGATGGCCGATGAAGCGGCTATGGCCGTGCTTCAGGATGAAATCCCTGATGTCGTCAACAATGACCAGATCGGCATGGCCGTTGGGATGACGCTGCATGATATTGCCATGTATGCACCGGACATGCTGACCGCCGAAAAACTCAAGACGATCGACACCAAACTCTCTGAGATCGAATAAACAGGAGATCTATTCCATGAAGACGACACTCGGCGCATTGCTCTTTGGGGCAGCTCTCATCGCATCGCCAGCATTTGCCGGAGATGCGAAATACAGCACAAAAACAACAACCATCGGCGAATTGTTGGACAATGAAGCAACGCTCGCTGTGTTCGAAGAACACCTGCCTGATGTGGTGAACCATCCGCAGGTTGAGATGGGCCGCATGATGACGCTGGTCGAAGCTCAGAGCTATGAGCCAGGCATCATCACCAATGAGGCGCTCGCCGCGATGGATGAGGATCTCGCAGAGATCGAATAGTCAGAGCCACGCTTTAACTCCACTGACCACCCGCAAGCCAGAACGGTTTGCGGGTGTTTTTCCATCAGCTGGTCGCGGGCTTTTTGAACCGGCTGCCATAATCGACGGCGACGCCATAATCCGGATCTTCCAGTACAGACAGCTCCACCATATCCCCAGCTTTCTCGAGCAGTTTTTTACAGTCCGGAGACAGATGGCGCAGGTGCAGTCGTTTGTTTGCGGCCGTATATTTCGTCGCCAGCACGTCGATGGCTTCAATGCCGGAATGATCCACAACGCGCGAATTCATGAAGTCGATCACCACATCTTCCGGGTCATTGGCCGGGTCGAACAATTCAGTGAATCCCGTGGTCGACCCGAAGAATAGCGGCCCCTCAATCCGATAAACTTTCCAACCTTCCTTGCTGACGCCAATCCCGGCATGGATCCGGCTCGCTGCGTTCCAGGCATAGCTGAGAGCTGACATTATGACCCCTACGACGACGGCCACGGCGAGGTCAGAGAAAACCGTCACAAGCGTCACTGTGACGATCACCACAGCATCATTGATTGGAATACGCGTCATGATCTTGAACGACCGCCACGCAAACGTACCGATGACTACCATGAACATCACGCCCACAAGCGCTGCGACTGGAATCTGTTCAATCAGAGACGAGGCAAACAGAATGAAAGTCAGAAGGAATATCGACGCCGCAATACCTGCAATCCGGGTGCGCGCGCCCGATTTTACATTGATCATGGACTGACCAATCATCGCACAACCGCCCATGCCGCCAAAGAATCCGGTGACGATATTCGCTGCGCCCTGTGCCACACATTCCTTCGACGCGCCGCCTTTGGTCTCGGTCATTTCAGAGACGAGGTTATGGGTCAGAAGGCTCTCAATCAGGCCAATCGCTGCCAGAATAATGGAATAGGGCAGGATGATCTTCAGCGTTTCGAGGTTCAGCGGCACCGCAGGCACGTGGAAATCAGGCAGGCCACCGGCGATCGAGGCCAGATCACCCACGGTACGCGTGTCGAGGCCAAAGCCGATGACAATTGCCGATACAGCCAGAATGGCCGCCAATGGAGCCGGGAAAGCTTTCGTCAGCTTGGGCAGGCCCCAGATGATTACCATCGTCACACCGACCAGCCCAATCATCATGGCAAGATCAGGGATTGGTAGCCATTGTCCGCCGGATATGCCATGTCCGCCACTGGCTTCGCCTGTATGCTCCTGAAACTGTCCGAGCTGAGCCAGGAAGATCACAATCGCAAGGCCGTTCACAAAGCCCAGCATCACAGGCAGCGGCACCATTCGGATAAATTTACCCCAGCGCATCAGGCCAAAAATCGTCTGCAGGATCCCCATCAGCACAACGGTCGCGAACAGATACTCCACGCCATGTTCGGCCACGAGGCTCACCATCACAACAGCCAGTGCACCGGTTGCGCCGGAAATCATTCCGGGTCGCCCGCCAAACACAGCGGTGATCAGACCAACAATGAACGCGGCATAGAGGCCGACCAGCGGATTTACGCCCGCCACAAAAGCAAAGGCGACGGCTTCCGGAACCAGCGCCAGTGCCACGGTTAGGCCTGCCAGAAGCTCGGTCTTCCATTGATTTGGGCTGACATTTGCAAATGGAACAGTCAGCTTGGCCCCGTCACTTAAGCTCAAGGTCATCTCCAGGTGATTTTGTTGGTTGGATTGTTATTGTCACGCCCGGCCTGAATGACCCGACATGTTTCCTCGGCATGCTCTTACCGGCATTGCTGCAATGCAGCAAGGTTGGCGCCGAAATTTCCCCGATATCTCGTTATTTCTGTCAAAGCCGTTCAGAACCCGACGGGTGTTTGCAGGCCTTTCGATGAAAAACACATCACTTTAAAGCGACTTCCCATATCCGCCGGATCAACCAACCGTTTCGCACGTCTGAAGATCTCCTCAGCGCGATCGGGATTATCCTGAACCAGTTGCTGCATCCGGGCTTCAGCGCCGAGCGCCAGCAGAAACTCGCCCTGCGTTTTCGCGCCATGCACGATCAGTCCGGCATTCAGTGCATGGCGTTTCAAGGCGCCAAAATCGACATCCACGGTGAGGTCAGACCCGCCCGGGCTCTCGAGCGGGTCGATCTGGCGGCCATCACTATACGCGCGCAACGTATCTTCCGGCACTTTATCGTCTGGTCCATAATCGATCACCAGCGCCCTGAGTTTGTGGCCATTTTTCACATGCGTGGCGAGGCTCAGCGCAAAAGTCTCCAAACCGGTCTGCAGCTCGAACGCGTCCTGCCCCTCGGGTGCGTCTGCCAATTTTCCGGTGCTTTCCTGATCTACGCCCCAGATCAGCTGACCGCCCTGGGCTCCAATCCGGCGTTCATGCCATTTCTTGTCCTCGCCGCGGACGAACTGACGTGCAGGCAGGCAATCGAGAAACTCATTTGAGATCAGAATTGCGGCCAGATCGGGCAACTCATCCAGATGCGAGACAAATTGCGGTGCATATTCCGCCAGTTTGCCGACCTGCTCTGACCGGAGCGCGCGGCTCGGTTCAACCAGATAAAGCTGCATGGATTTGAGACAGGCCCGTCCCGCAGCCGTTTTCGACATCGCTCTCAGCGCATCGGCCATCATGGTCGCTTTTCCGGGACCCGGTTCGACCAGCACAAACGGGTGAGGGCGCCACATAGCCTCCCATTCATGCACCACCCACAAGCCTATCAGCTCGCCGAACAGCTGGCTGATTTCTGGCGCAGTCAGAAAATCCCGGCCAATCCCTGGCCGGGTCGCGTAATAACCTTCAACGGGATCGTGAAGGCAGGTCTGCATGAACATGGAAACAGACATAGGGCCGTCGGCCTCGATCATACGGACAAGGCGATCTTTCAGAGGCAAGGTCTACTCCGCAGTGGCAGGTGTGTTCGGCGGCGAGGCAGGGCTCCGTGCCGCACGAACCACGAGATAGAGACCTAGCAGAACCATCGGTATCGACAGCAGCGTTCCCATCGTCATCCAGTCAGGCAGCCCCTCGACAAAGGCATCTGGCAGACGAAAGCGCTCGGCAATCGACCGGCCGATCGCATAGCCGACCAGGAAGATACCCGACACAAGACCCGGACGGCTCAGAGCCTTGAAGGCCCAGATGGCGATCGCGATCACGATGAACAGTAAGAGGCCTTCCAGCGCGGCTTCATAAAGCTGGCTTGGATGTCGCGCGACTTCATCGCCTCGATAGAGCCATTCCTTGCTCTCCCAGTCGAAGGCCTGGGGCGGGCCACCGGAGCCATAGCCTTGCGGGAACACCATCCCGAAGGCGCTGTCCGTGGGCCGGCCATACAGTTCGGCATTGATGAAATTGGCGCAGCGCCCGAGAAACAATCCAATCGGTGTCGCCGCTGCCGCAACATCGGCAAGGCGCAAGACCGGGACTTTATGGGTCCGGCAGACATGCCAGGTCGCAAGGCCAACACCGATCAGACCGCCATGAAACGCCATGCCGCCTTCCCAAATGCGCAGAACCATAAATGGATTGGCCGCGAAGGCATCGAATTGATACGGGATCTGGTAAAACAGCATATAGCCGAGGCGTCCGCCCAGAATGACGCCGAGCGTGGCCCAGAACAGAAAGTCATCAATCACTTCACGCGATATCGGTGTCTGGTCCCCGAATAAGGCGGGCCGTTTCACCAGCGCCAGCGCGTATCTCCAGCCCAGCACCAGCCCGGCCACATAGGCCATGGCATACCAGAGAATATTGATCGGTCCGATCGTCAGCCCCAGCACTGAAAACTGCGGTATGGAGATCACGGCCGGATAGATTTCCGGAAAGCTGAGTGCCATTCGCCTGCATCCCCTTTTCTTAACCCTGTCGAAGGGTCACATAGCCATTTAAGACATAGCGCGGTAAACCCGCAAATCACTCGCGAAGGATTAATCGAATGGCGAATGGAAATCCACTCCTCGATGATATGGCTAAAGTCATGACAGGTTTCATAGATGCAGCCCAGTCGGCAGGTGAAGAAGCCAAAACGGCGTTTCGGTCTCAGGGCGAAAAATTCGTCACGGAAATGGATCTTGCACGGCGCGATGAGGTCGAAGCCCTGAAAGCACTTGCTCAGGCTGCCCTCGAAAAGGTCGACGCCCTGGAAGCCCGCGTGGCTGAACTTGAAGGAAAATCAGCGTCCAAGCCCAAATAGTGAGATGTTTTCAACACAGCGTCGAACAAATACACAAGTTTTTGCCTAAGGCTTTTGGGGCTGGTTGAGACTCGTGTTACCCGCAAACCTACGGGTATCACCCCGCGCCAATTGGCCAGGGAGGCAGTCCATGACGTCAACTTTCTCTTCCACGGAAAGCTCTGTCGAGAATTCGATGGAACTCATCGAACAGGTTCTCGATGCGGCCGACTGGTCCTATGAGCGCGACGCCTATAACTCACTCCACTGCATCATCCCGACGAAATGGGGCGATATGGGCGGTGTGTTTTCCATGCGCGAAGAGCCAGAAGCGCTTCAGTTCACGCTTACCCTCGACGTCAAGCCAACTGCGGCGCGCCGGATTGAGCTGAACGAGCTGCTAATTCTGATCAATGAGAAACTCTGGCTTGGGCATTTCGACTTCTGGCCGGGCGATGACATGATCCTCTTCCGCCACACCATCGCGATGGCAGGCCGGACGGAGCCGGAAGGATCAGAGATTTCAGCCATTATCAATGCTGCGACCTCGTCCATCGACCAATTCCTGCCAAGCATGAATTACGTTATCTGGGCTGGCAAAACCGCGCAAGACGCGATGGATACAGCCTTGTTTGAGACGATTGGCGAAGCCTGAGTTTCAATAAATTCCGTCCAGCTTGGTCAGCACGACTTCCCAGGCGCAACTTGTATCCTCGGCCATAGCGCTACCCACGAATCTGTCACCTTCATGATTTCCCTCAAACGTGACTTCTGTTCCCTTGGAGAGGGCGAAATCGCTTTTGAAATAGCCATCAGAGGTCACAAACCCGCCGGTCTTGAACGACTGGACGACAAATTTTCCACCTTCCAGCTCCACTTTGAAAATGGTTCCCGTTTCGCACGATGGCGCATTCCGCCAATATTCAGCGAGCCGGATCACGGCTGTATAACTGCCATCATAGGCGGTAGTGATGGTGTCGCCGAATGCCGGAAGCGGGACGAAAGCCATACAAGAAGCCAGAAAAAGACCGCGTTGGGTTGAAGCCATTCTGCAATACCCCCTTGGGACAAACGCGATCAGTATAGCTCAATTCAGGCGAGATTTCGTCCCGAAACCACAAGTCAGCCTTCAATCCCGGCCAGAACATCCAGAAGCCCTTTGAAATCCGCCTCATCCGATGCCGTCATTTCAACGTCGATGTCATGATGGGTCGACTGCCAGATCGGATAGGCGGTCTTCAGAATATCGCGCCCGGCATTGGTCAGCGCCAATTGCCGGCTCCGTTTATCTGCCGCGTCTGGCGTCACAGTCACCCAACCCTTGCGAACCAGCGCTTTCAGCTTCGCCGTCAGGCTTGTTCGGTCCATGCCCAGAAAACTTGCAATTCGATGGAGATTGGGCGGCGACGGCTGGTTCAGTGTCATCATGACTGAAAACTGCCCATGCGTGAGATCCAGATGCCGGAAGGCGTCATCAAACCGGCGCGCCAGAGCCCGTGCGGCACGCTGTGTGCGCATGCAGAGGCAGGTGTCTCTGACGTCGAGTGTCACAGTTATGGGCAGGTCTGGATCCATCAATTTTCTTATCCGGTGGGAAACGCTCAGCTGAATTCCAATCATGACACAAATAATATGTTGATATCAACTTATTGTCGTGTTTAGCTTTCTCATGGGGCGGCCACCATCAGTGAAAACAAGCTGGGTGACCGAATTCAAGGAGAGGTGTTTTATGACTTATGTGAGTGGTTATCTGGCGGCGGTGAAAACTGCAGACAAACAGAAATATACAGACTTTGCCGCTGAAATGGTTAGCTATTTCAAGGATCGCGGTGCCGTCCGTGTCGTCGAATGCTGGGGCGAAGATGTACCAGACGGCGCGGTCACCTCTTTCCCGATGGCGGTAAAGAAAGAAGACGACGAAACCGTTATCTTTTCCTGGATTGAATGGCCCGATCGGGCCACCTGCGATGCGTGCTGGGAAGCCATGATGTCAGACACCAGCATGGAAGGTGTCGAAATGCCATTTGATAGCAAGCGGATGATCTTTGGCGGATTTCAGACGATTGTAGATCAATAGGAGGCCGTCATGACAGCTCAACCATCTCAGTCTGACCGGCCGGAGCATTCAGGCATCATTCCGCATCTCACCTGCAATGAGGCGAAGCCCGGCCTGCTTTCCAAAAAGCTATAGACGCGCAATTATCCGATTTCACGGGAGATCCACCCTCTGAAATGACGGGATAGCATGGAGCGCCAGATGAAGCTGAGATCAGTGCTTACGAGATCATCACTGCTCTGGCTTGCTGGTGTGCTGGCGCTTCTATCGTACCTGGCAATCGCATGTGTCATGCTGCACTGGGATATGGTCCATCTGGATTCCAGAATATTGCCGGGTGAGAGTTGGTCCACTCTGAACGACTATACGCCGGGGTTGAGGGAAGTTCATATCTGGTCGACCGCGAGCCTCGATGTCGTGTTTCCGCTGGCCTATAGCGCCTTGTTTGCTGGCCTGATCTGGAGAGGGCTTCCTGAGCGGTTTCAATGGCTTGTCTGGTTCGCAAGTGCGACGCTTCTCGCAGATCTCGGTGAAGGGCTCGTTCAGATTATTCTATTGAACCAGGATCTGACAGCGATCACCTACTCGGACTCTGAGCCGCTTCTCTGGCTGAAAGCGGCGCTGACCAGTCTTAAGTTTTCTGGATTCGTTGCCAGCGCCATTGCCGCGATTGCAGCCGTAACAAACATGATGCGACGGCGGCGTGGGACTTGATGCGCCGCCACAACTTCATACCTCAAATAGAAGACAGGCGCATCTTTCGCGGTGCGCAATGGAGGATGTCATGACATTGGCTACCGGACGGATGGATGTCGCGCTCGATGCAGCGCTCACACTCGCAGCCGAGAAACCCTGGAATTCGATCTCACTCGCCGAGATCGCTCGCGCCTGTAATAAGACGCTTTCAGATTTTTATGGTGAGATCGACAAACAGGGATTGGTCGAAGAGCTGGACCGACGTCTCGACAAAGCCTGTTCTGCCGAGCCGGTTGATCCGGAAGGCAGCCCGCGCGAGCGAGTTTTTGATGTCGCCATGTTGCGGTTCGAAGCCATGGAGCCCAATCGTGCGGCCATTCTGTCGATCCGGAAAAGCTGGATGCAGGATCCACTCCGGCGGCTCGCTGCGGCAAAACGGCGGCTGGATACAGCAAAATGGATTCTGACCTGCGCTGAAGAAGACGGTCCCTTGCTTGGACCGCGTGCAGCCATTCTTTCGGGAATTCTGTTCCGCGCGGAAGAAGCCTGGACCAAAGAGACCGGCACTGACTTTTCTCAGACCATGTCCCAACTCGATCGTGACCTCAGACAAGTCAGCGAGTTTGCGGATCGCATGAAAAACTTTGGCAGCAATTTCCCGAAATCGGCAAAAAAAGAAGCCGCCGATGACTCGGCGGCTTTTTAGGTTGGGAGGAAGCGCCCCCAAAAGTGGACGCTAAGGAAAACGGCGACTTGCAAAGTCAGGGCGTAAAACTGAACCTGCCCTGACCAGGAAATCGTGTTTGGTGACCCTTAAGACTTGCGCTCAGCGTGCATGTCAGACATCTCGGTCACACCGAGAGCTGCAACGGCAGCGTCGACGAGTTCAGATTTGCACTGAACGGTTTCAGCAGTGTCATTGCGGGTAAACGTGTCCGAGCGCTTGGAAGCAACACGGCAGACAGAGTCAGCTTTCGCCTGGATAGCTTCGTAGTTAGCTTCAACAGATCGGTCAGCTTCGAATTTGAATTCAGCTTTTACAGGAGCGGCTTCGCCGGCAAGCGCAGCAGGCGCGCCGAGAACGATCGCAGTCGCGAGAACAAGTGCAGTTTTCATCATATTTCTCCAAGTTTGGGCGTGGTCTCTCATGGCCACATGGAGAAACGTATAGTGAGCTATACTATTCGTCTAATGACTTTAAATTATTCTGAGTATTCCCGTCGGGAATAGCGAGGGCGCTCGGTTCCAACTTCGATCAGCAGATCCCTGAGCCAGACATGCGGTCGGTTATTATTGAGCCGTTTGTGCCAGACAAGACGAGCCTTTGGCATCGCCACATTGGGTAAATCGGGCAGCTCGCGAAACATCACATTCTGAAAGCTCGCCTGATAGGCGGCCAGGCGCCGAGGGACAATCATCACCAATTCGCTGGCGGCAACGATTGCAGGGCCGGCAATCACCTGATCAATGCTCAGGGCGATTTGTCTTTGCATCTGATTGGGGTCAAACAGTCCGACATAAGGGGCTTGCGGTCCGCCAATTTGCGACACGCCAATAAAGCGCGCCGACTGCAAACGCTCGCGCGTGAGGTCTCCCGTCGAAAGCTCATGACCTTCTCTCATCAGAAGGACAGACTCACTTGTGTGGATCACGACGGCAGATTCAAACGGGTCAGGGGGCGGCGGAATGGACAAGATAGCCATATCCGCTTCGCTCTTCTCAAGCCGGTCCAGCACATTCGTCAGGCTCGATGAAATATGCAGTTCGATATTGGGGGCTTCTGTATCGAGATGAGCCATAACGGCCGGCATGAACAGACGAACGATCAGATCGTTCGCAATCAGACGGAAAGACCGATTGGCCATTAACGGATCAAACTCACCGGGTTCCAGGGCATTTGAAATCTGTTGCAGCGCCTGCTGGACCGGGCCCGACAACTCAACCGCCCGCGGCGTCGGCTGCATGCCATCCGGTGACCTTACAAACAGCTCGTCATGACACAGATATCTCAGCCGGTTGAGCGCTTTGGACACAGCCGGTTGTGACATGCCGATACGTTCGCCCGCACGCGTCGTATTACGCTCAACCATGAGCGCATCAAACACGACCAGCAAATTCAGATCGACACCTGCGAGATTCATGTCTGTAATTTGACCGGCATTGGTCCGGTCGCCAAGTGTTTCCGGGTAATTTTCCTCACATAAAGTCAGGTTTCTTCAGGTCCGGCGGCACCCAGTTTCGACGGGCCTCAACTGAAAACAGCACGGGTTTTGACCAATACTCCAAAATCCAGCCAGATTTTCCGTATCCGGACATCAGCACAGCATTCACCGCCTCATGCAGGGATAGATCTCCACTCACCTTTTTGAGCACAGCGTCAGCGGCCCGGATCGAAGCCAGCGTAATCGTCTCATGATAGCCGTCCGTGTCGGTGTTCCAGACCCCGCAAGACAAATTATAGGCGCGGATCAGTCCCGGCATATCGGCTTCCGCGTTATGATCCGAAGATCTGATCAGCCAGACGGCGGCGGCGACATGCGCGGCATGCGTCCATTCGGCTTTCGGCAGGGTGCAATCGATCACGCCCCTGGCGATGTGATATATGTCTCTGTCTGATTTGAACATGGAACGGGTCCTCTGGTCTCGTGGCGGGCCCGGAACGCACAAACCCGCCTGTTGGCGGGTTGGCGGATGTTAGAACGTCAAATCTTCTGACGATGCACACACCAACGCGCCACGGCTTCCGAAAGCGTGGTCTGTTGCTGGATTTGAGTGACGCAAATCGTTGTGTACATAAACTCGCTATAAACCACATTGAGTTTGAAAACCAGCTAAACGCGGGTGGTCTGACTTGAAAACCTTGTTGCGAACAAATACCTGTCAGTGAACTGACGAAGGAGAAGGTGAATGAACACTTTGAGGATTTTCGCCCTGATGACTCCTCCTACTCAAGTGTTCGCTCATGACGATTTCCCTTACGCTCAACGCTCTGTCCGCCGCCCGGCCTGACGGATCACCGCTTTTTTCTGATCTCACGCTAAGCCTCGGTTCTGAACGCATCGGGGTCGTCGGACGCAATGGCGCCGGTAAATCAACGCTGTTCAACATCATCCAGCAGCGTCTCGCGCCTGTGACCGGCACGGTCACGTGCCATGGACGTATCGGCGAGCTCCGGCAGGTCACGCCGGATACAGACACCCTTGCGCATGCGCTCGGTATTGCGACACAATTGGACGTGCTCGCGCGGATTGAAGCGGGACAGGGCGATGAGGCAGATTTTGCGGCCGCCGACTGGACCCTGCCAGACCGGTGCGAGCAAATTCTAAGAGAATTAGGCCTCGGCAATGTCAGCCTGGACAGGCTCACCGCATCCATGTCGGGTGGCGAGCGAACGCGCCTTGAACTCGCACGTATATGGCTCGAAGACGTAGATCTTCTGCTACTTGATGAGCCGACCAACAATCTCGACCGGGCAGGGCGACAGGCGATTTACGACCTTATCGCAAATGATAAACGCGGCATGCTCATCGCCAGTCACGATCGCGAATTACTGGAAGGTATGGACCGCATTCTCCACCTGTCCACAGCCGGGATCACACTGGTCTCGGGCGGCTGGTCTGAATTTGCAGACCATCGGCGCAAGGCGCTCGAAACCTCTCATCAGCAAAAAGCCCAGGCCGAACGCGAGATCGCTCAGACCCAACGCGAGCTTCAGTCTCAGAAAGAAAAGAAAGACCGCAGGGCGCAATCCGGTAAAAAACTGCGGGCGTCAGGCTCGCAGCCAAAAATGGCAACCGACGCGCTCAAGCAAGGCGCGGAGAATGCCGGTTCGAGAGAGGCGCGCCTGAAAGAACGTCGGCTTGGTGCTGCGCAGGACCGCCTGGCCACGGCGCGTGAAAGGATTGAGCGCCTCACACCCCTCACCATTGAGCTGCCTGATCTGGGATTCCCTGCGGGCCGCATGCTGGCCGAGCTGAAAGATGTCACGCTGAAGCATGGTACGCGCAGACTAAGTTCCAATCTTTCCGCGCGGTTCGAAACCGGTTCTCGTTGGGCTATCAGAGGATCGAACGGATCAGGCAAGACAAGTCTTATTCGCTGCATTTGCGGTGAAGATCAGCCTCATTCCGGGGAGATCCTTCGCGCGCCTTATCCGATTGCCTGGCTGGACCAGCATATCAGCCTTCTATCGCCCGACCTTAGCCTGATGGAGAACCTTTTACAGGCCCACCCGGATCGCACCGAAGGCGAGGCGCATGAAATTCTCGCTCGGTTTGCCTTCCGCAATACCGAGGCTCATCGTCTGGCGGGAACCCTGAGCGGCGGCGAGCGCATGCGTGCCGGACTGGCCGTGACGTTCAACGGGATCGATCCGCCGCAATTGCTCATACTTGATGAGCCGACCAATCATCTTGATGTCGAATCCATCGAAACCCTCGAAGCGGCGCTTCAAACTTACACCGGTGGGCTGCTTGTCGTGAGCCATGACGACCGCTTTCTGGAAACAATCGGTTGCAATCGGACGATCGAGCTGGGATCTGACTGTATCTTAGGTTGAACAATGCATCGCTGATATGTGTGGTTTGGCAACACAATGTTATAAAATGCTACCGTGTTGCCGAAACCCACTCGACAGGGTTAAAGAAACTGTCACAGTCGCGATAATAGGGAATGGGCGGCCTGATATGCCGCCAAAGAGAGGAAAAGTCATCTATGTGGAGATCGCTTCTCATTGTATCCGCCGCCAGCGCAGCCTTGCTTGGCGCGTGTTCTAAAACAGAGAATGAGCCTTCGACGACCGCGACTGACGTCGCTGCAGAACAACCGGAAGTGAAAGACAATCCGCTTCTGGCCAACTGGGAGACACCCTACGATATTCCTCCGTTTTCGGAGATCTCTGACGAACACTATATGCCGGCGATTGAGGCGGGCATTGCAGAACTTCGGTCAGATATTGAGGCAATCATCGAGACGGAAGAGCCTCCAGGGTTTGAAAACACCATTGTCGCGCTCGATCAGTCCGGCCAACTTCTGAGCAAGGTCGCAGGTGTCTTCAACAACATCACCAATACCGACACGAATGATCAGCTCCGAGATTTGGAAGCCGAAATTGGCCGCAAACTCACGGCCGAGTTTGATGCAATCTATCTCAATGAGCGCCTCTTTGACCGTGTCAAAACGGTCTATGAAAACCTGCCGACTATGGGACTGGGGCGCGAGGAAGAGCGCCTGGTTGAGCTGACCTATCGCGATTTCACGCGCCGGGGCGCAGACCTCAGCGAGGCCGACAAGGAGACGCTGAAAGAAATCAATTCACGTCTGTCCGTCCTCTCGACCCAGTTTGGTCAGAATCTCGTTCGTGAAACCAATGGCTTTGAGCTTCACATCACTGATGAAGCCGATTTGGCAGGTCTGTCCTCAACCATGATTAGTGCCGGGCGCGCTTCAGCCGAAGCCAAAGGCCTGGAAGGCTGGGTCTATAATCTTAACCGCTCGACCTATGAAGCCTTTATGACGCAGTCTGAAAACCGGGATTTGCGTCTCGAAATGTTTGATGGCTATCGCAACCGCGCGTCTAATGGCGATGACCGGGATTCTGATGCCATCATCCTCGAAACGGTGCGTCTCCGGGCCGAACGCGCGCAATTGCTGGGTTATGAAAGCCACGCCCATTTTCAGCTCGAAACGCGAATGGCGAAAACCCCCGAAAGCGCCATCGAATTCCTGATGCTCGTCTGGGAGCCGGGTCTCGCCCGCGCCAAGGAAGAACTGGCCGACATGCAGGCCCTCGTCGACGCCTCCGACGATCAATACAAGGTCGGCGGACATGACTGGTGGCATTTGTCTGAAAAGGTTCGTCAGGAAAAATACGCCTTCGACGACGCGGCCATCAAACCCTATTTCGAGCTTGGCACCATGCAGACGGCGGCCTTTGAGGTCGCGTCCAAACTCTTCAACATTGAAATCGAGCCTCTGACGGATGTTCCGGTCTGGAATGATGTTGTCACCGCCTGGAAGGTGACCAATCCGGATGGCAGCCTGGTCGGTATTTTCATGGCCGACATGTATGCCCGGGATTCCAAGCGCGGCGGTGCCTGGATGTCCTCTTACCGGTCAGCGTCACACGTCAATGGCGACAATGTCCGCCCGATCGTCACCAATAATCTGAACCTTCTGAAACCGGGGGAAGGTGAGCCAACACTCATGGCCTTTGGTGATGTGGAAACGCTCTATCATGAGTTCGGACACGCCCTGCACGGCCTTCTGACCACCATCAAATATGAACGTATGTCCGGCGTTGGCGGGCCGCGTGACTATACCGAATTCCCGGCGCAGATGATGGAGCATTGGGCTGGCGAACCTGAAGTGCTGGCCGAATATGCCCTCCATTACGAAACCGGCGAGCCAATTCCGCAAGAGCTGATAGAGAAAATGCGGGCCGCATCCACCTTCAATCAGGGCTTTGCCACGACGGAATACATCGCAGCATCTCTGCTTGATCTGCACTGGCATATGCTGACCCCGGAACAGGCTGCGGACGTCACAGATGTTCGCGCCTTTGAGAAGGAAGTGCTTGAAAGCTATGGCCTGATCCCAGAGATCGAGCCGCGCTATCGCTCGAACTATTTCTCGCACATATTCTCTGGTGGGTATTCAGCCGGATACTACGCGTATCTCTGGTCTGAAATCCTCGATTCCGATGGCTTCATGGCCTTCAAAGAAGCGGGTGACATCTTCGACCCTGTGCTCGCCAAGCGCCTGAAAGAGAATATCTATGAGGCCGGCGAACTTGAGGAGGCCGACGAGCTCTATCGCCGCTTCCGGGGTGCCGATCCGAGCCCAGAGCCACTGCTTCGCAATCGCGGCTTCCTGCCAGACCCCGGCGAGAGCTGATCGCCGACTTCGACGAAATACATCACCCAATAAAAAAGCCTGCCGATCTGGCAGGCTTTTTCTTTTCTCATCTGACCTGAAGACTATTCTTCTTCGCCGCCCGTGGCGTCGCCATCAGCGTTGCCATCGCTATCCGGCAATTTCAGATTAACCGCTTTCGGGCCTTTGCCGCGCGTGTCGGCGGCAAGGTCGAAGACCAGCTTCATACCGTCTTCAACGCCAGGAAGCCCTGAACGCTCAATCGAGGAAATGTGGACGAACACATCATCACCGCCATCGTCTGGAGTGATGAAGCCAAAGCCACGGTCCTGATTGAAGAATTTCACAGTGCCGCCAATGCCTTCGCGTTCGATCTGCATGGGCTGGCGCGGACCACGGTCGCCGCCACCGCCGCCACGGAAGCCGCCGCCACCGCCGCCGCCGCGATATCCACCGCCGCCGCCGTCGCGATCACCGCCACCACGATAGCCGCC
>CEPO01000044.1_pt1 | contig 29173 bp, 29 predicted proteins | sample 530481 | NCBI WGS metagenome assembly CEPO01 (sample SAMEA2620198, study PRJEB7988) | marine metagenome | biome: marine biome (ENVO:00000447); feature: surface water layer (ENVO:00002042); material: "saline water (ENVO:00002010), including plankton (ENVO:xxxxxxxx)" | depth 5 m
GGCGCGCAGGGCCTTAACCAAGGCCTGAATATGCGTGACTCAGGGTTAGATGTTTCTTATGCGCTGCGTCAGGCAGCCATCGATGAGCAACGCGACTCTTACAAACGCGCTTCAAGCAATGGATTTACTGTTGGTAACTATCAGCAGCTTATTCCAGAAGCTGATGTAGTTTACAACCTAACACCTGATAAGCAGCACGCAAGTGTGGTAGAGGCAGTAATGCCGCTTATGAAAAAAGGTGCAACGCTAGGTTACTCACACGGCTTCAACATTGTTGAAGAAGGCCAGCAAATTCGTAGCGATATCACAGTAATTATGTGTGCGCCGAAAAGCCCAGGCTCAGAAGTACGTGAAGAATATAAGCGAGGCTTTGGTGTACCAACACTAATAGCTGTGCACCCGGAAAACGACCCTGAAGGTAAAGGTTGGGATCAGGCTAAAGCTCTGGCAAGTGCAACTGGCGGTGACCGCGCAGGTGTACTTGAGTCTTCATTTGTGGCTGAAGTTAAATCTGACCTTATGGGTGAGCAAACCATTTTATGTGGTATGCAACAAGTTGCAGCAGTACTTGCGTTCGAGAAAATGGTTGATGACGGTATTGACCCAGGTTATGCAGGTGCGCTTATTCAGTACGGTCTAGAAGCCATTACTGAAGCACTTAAGATTGGCGGCGTTACTAATATGATGGACCGTCTTTCAAACCCTGCGAAAGTGAAAGCGTTTGAGCTTTCTGAGCAGTTAACGGATCTACTTCGTCCGCTATTTGAAAAGCACCAAGACGACATCATCAGCGGTGAGTTCTCTCGCACCATGATGGAAGACTGGGCGAACGGCGATGCAAACCTACTTAAGTGGCGTGAAGAAACCGGTGAAACCGCGTTTGAAAACGCACCGGCTTATGAAGGTGAAATCAGTGAACAAGAATTCTTTGACCACGGCATCTTACTGGTTGCCATGATCAAGTGTGGTGTTGAAGTTGCGTTCGACGTAATGGTTGAAGCCGGTATTTTACCTGAGTCTGCGTACTATGAATCACTGCATGAAACACCGCTTATTTCTAACACAATCGCACGTAAGCGTTTGTATGAAATGAACGTGGTTATTTCAGACACAGCAGAATACGGAAACTATTTGTTTGCCAATGCAGCAATTCCGATTTTGCGTGAGAAATTTATGCCTACCATTGATACCAGCGTTATCGGTAAGGGTTTGACTGCTGCTTCTAATCAAGTAGAGAACAAACGCCTTGTTGAGATTAACGAAGCCATCCGTTCACACGGTGTGGAATCGGTAGGTAAGACCTTGCGTGGCTACATGACTGATATGAAAGCCATAGTTGTGTAAAAACAGAGGTTAGGACAGTTTCTGTCGTTAGGTGCTTAACTAAGCCCTCTTGCCCGACCATTTTGGTCGGGCTTTTTTATTTCTATAACTCAGCGAGTCTCGCTCTTCTTACTGCGCCTGTACATAAGAAGCTATTAATACTTATACGGTTACGAAGTAACACCTTCCCGAACACGCTCAGCGAAGCGCACTGAGGCGTAAGCTAATGCAAAAAAGATAAGAAAGCCCCAACCAATGGGCATCAAGTTTCCATTCAAAAAACTATCAACGATAAGGGCAACGGGCACCGAGAATAAGCTTGAGAAGCAGCCGATAATAGCTGCACCTAGCCCAGCCATATCGCCTAGCGGCTGCATGGCCATGGCGTTTAAGTTTCCAAATAAAATACCGACAAAAAAGAACCCTACAAACATCACAGCAATAGTAAGAACAAGAGGCGGAAGCCCGTCGTAGGCAAATAACAAGGCAAGGTAGACAACCGCAAACCCGTTCACCCCTTTTAGCGCAAATCGACAAAGCTTGCGCATGCCGAAACGCATTACCATTTTACCGTTGAAGTAAGAAGCAAGCCCGATAGAAAAGGCGAGGGTAGCGAAGATATACGGGAACCACTCTCCTACATTATAAAACACGGTAAATATGGTTTGTGACGCGCTTAAATACGCCAAAAACGCCCCGAAGATACAACCCATGGCAAAGGTATAACCCATAACTTCTGGATGGGTCAGAATAAACTTTGATGATTTAAAAAAGTGTGCACGCGAGAATTTTCTGCGCTTTGCACGAGGCAAGGTTTCGCCTTGACGAGAAAAGAACCAAATCCCCGCCATAGTAGCCACCAGTAGAAACAGCGTGAATATATGGAACCAAGATGTCAGTTCCATTACGGTTTGACCAATTATTGGGGCAAGCATGGGCACTAAAATAAACACCATCATGATAAATGACATAACTTTTGCCATCGCATCACCCACGTACAAGTCGCGGATAATTGCCATAGAGGCTATGCGCGGGCCAGACACCCCAAAAGCTTGAATAACGCGCCCCACCAGCATGGTTTCTAAATTAGTGGCAAGCATACAAACAAACGTACCTAAGGCAAAAATGCATAAGCCCACAAGTATTGTTAGACGGCGGCCACGGCTGTCTGAAAACGGACCGAAAAACATTTGCCCAAACGCCATGCCTAAAAAGAACACGGTTACAATCAAATGGGTATGATGTGCCTCTTCTACGTTAAGTGACTCACCAATTTGGATAAGTGCGGGCAGCATAGCATCTATGCTAAGGGCAACCAGCGAGGTCATGGTTGCCATTAACGCAACAAATTCAACAAGGCCAAGGGCGGGCTTTTGCACAACTGCAGTATCATCAGATACGCCATTAGATGTCTGGGGCATAAAGTCTCGAATATGAAATTAAGTGTGGGGAAGTAAAAAGGCGCGAAATAATCGCGCCTATATAAGTGTACCTGAAATTTGGTTAAAAAGCCGCCAGCACGAAGAAATCTTGTCTTAAATACTGGGGCGTTTAACGGGTACTATTCAGTGGTAAGACCGGCTTTCACCGCATCGTCCTTTGAAGCAGGTTTCAAATACTGATTCAAAAACATATCCATTTCTTTGAAGAATAGGTGCCGATTACGCTGAATAGATAAAAAATGATCGCCACTTTCAAGTTCAACATATTTAAAAACTTTATCGTAATCTTCCAATTCATCTGCCATGTAGCGACTATGTAGAGGCGGGACTATGCGATCTTCCTCTCCATGCACTAGCAAAATAGGGGTCTTGACGTACAAAAAACAATCCATGATATTTTACTCTGCCAAGTGTTAGCGCAAATATTTGATCTCTCATCGTAGTTTGGGGATACAAAACGCAATTGTGGTATCATTAATCGCGTTCACAATACGGACTTTACTATCAAGCGGTATGCTTCTTAGCCCAGCGTTATCTTAAGGATTTAGCCTTTTCATGCCTTCAATTTGGACCGGGCTTGCCAGTTTGCAAGACCCACTTTTCCGACAGTTTATGTTGAAAACATTCAAGACTCATTTGGTTTTGATGTGCGGCGTACTGCTTTCGCTGATCTGTACGTTAGCATCGACCGCGCAAGCGCAAGAGGGCATTTCCTATAATATTCAAGGCGTAAAAGACGATAAGCTACGCAACAATATTCGGCTTCACTTGAACAGCCTCGATGTTGAAAAAGCACTACTTACTGACCCATATTGGCAAGGGGAAGTGAGCGATACAGTGGCAACAGCACTGCAGCCGTATGGCTATTACAACAGCGAGACTAACGTTGTTATCGATGACGGCGACAAGGTTACGGTTAATGTTTCGTTAAACGCCCCCCTAACCATTAATAAAGTGACCCGTGAAATTATTGGGGCAGGGCGTGAAGATAAAGCGTTTAGAGAGCGTTTTAACGCACTTAAGCTTAAGGAAGGCGATGTACTCAACCAGACTATCTATGAATCGTTTAAGTCTTCGATGTTTAACTATGCCCTTTCCAACGGCTATTTTGACTTTCACTGGCAGGCTACCCGACTTGATCTAGTGCGTGGTGCGAAGCAGGCAAACGTACTGTTAATTGCGCAAAGCGGGCCTCAGTACCAGTTTGGTGAACTCAAAATCGTCGGCGAAGACAAAGCAAAAGCCATTATCAGTCGCCTTAAACCATTTGAAACCGGAGACGCTTATTCATCAGCGGTGTTGTCTGATTTCAATCGGCGATTGAATCAATCTGGGTATTTCAATCGTGTGATTGCCAGGCCGGTAGTTAGTGACGCTGAGGGTTTACGTGTACCTGTTGAGGTGTCACTACAGCACAGGCCTACCGACGCATTTAATGTGTCACTTGGCGCGGCCACCGATACCGGCCCGCGGGTCCGACTTGGCTGGGAGCGCCCTTGGGTAAATGACAAAGGGCATTCGGTATCATCGGATATCTTTATATCTGAGCCCGAACAGTCTGTTACCGCCGACTACCGCATTCCCATGAAAAACATCACTCGTGATTACGCCAGCATTGAGGCGGGTTACCAATTTATTGAATACGCCAACACGTCCTTTGAAAGTGAAACCCTTTCGTTGTCTGCCCACCGCTACTGGCAAAAAAACGACTCGCCATGGCAGCACGATGGTTCGATAACTTACCTTAGGGAAACCTACGATCAAGGGGAGCTTAACACCAATACCACGTCACTGGTTTTACCGGGGTACTCGTTAACCTATCGCAATAAAGACAGCGAGCTTAACATCAGCAACGGCAGCTACATTCAAATGCTTGCACAATATGGCAAAGAAGGCTTTGGCTCTGACATCGACTTTGCTAAAGCGGTAGTAGAGGCTACGTTGATACGCACGTTTAACGATGTACATAGAATATCCTTACGCGGTGAAGCAGGCGCTATTAAAACCAACAGCTTCGATGAAGTACCCACCTCTTTGCGTTTCTACGCTGGGGGAGACCAAAGCGTTAGGGGTTTTGACTATCGAGAAATATCGCCCACCGCAGATGTTATCGACCCCGAAACCGGTGAACTTGTGACCGATTCAATAGGCGGGAAATATTTGCTTACCACAAGCGTGGAATATGCCTATCGCGTAGCCGATAATTGGCGCGTCGCGGCATTTGTTGATGCCGGTACCGCCACCAACGACACCAGTACAACACTAACCTATAGCGTTGGCCCGGGTGTCCATTGGCTTTCGCCAATCGGCCCCGTTCGTTTTTATGTTGCAAGGGGGTTTGCCCCCGATGAAAATACATGGCAGTTACATATCATGCTGGGGCCTGAGCTATGAGAAAACGCACTATATCGGCCATTTTACTCTCACCTATTCTTTTGCTGGTAGCCGTATATGCGCTGCTAATTAGCCCATTAGGCGGACCAACCGTTAAGCTTGTAGCCAACACTTTTGTAGATAACTTGTCTATCGATGCGATAGACGGCGGCTTTGCCGACACGCTTGAAGTACAAAACGTTCAGTGGGAGAACCCGCAATGGAAAGTGTCAGCCCAATACGCCTATATCGATGTAACATGGCGCTGCCTGTTTGAACCTAAAGTGTGCGTTAATGAACTCACGCTTGAAAATGCGACGTTAACCCAACTTGCCTTAGCGCCAGACGAAACCGATGCTAACGATGAGTTTGCTTTGCCACTTCCCATCGAAGTCGAGTACTTAGCGTTAAGCAATATTAAGCTTGCGCTACTCACCACTATCGTCGAAATTGATGAACTAGAACTCGTCGACTTTAACGGTAATGAGGCACTTTCACTTGATAGTTTAGCGACGAAGGGGCTGAAGGTAGCGCTTGTAGAGCAAGGCACAGATTCGCCATCGACATCACCGGCTAACGCCCCCAACACGCCATCCCAAAATAAGAAAAACGCAGAGCCAGAAAAGGTAAAAGACAGCCCTTTGCCTACGTCGTACTCATTGACCTACGATGTACCACAGTTACCTACAATTACATCACCGGTTCCTTTTTCCCTCGGCACCTTATTAGTTGAAGACTTACAAGTTATACAGGGTGAAAGTATCGAACGAGTGGCGCTCATCTCGCTTTTGCAAACCCGCTTTAAAGGCAGCGAAATAGCGGTTGAGGAAATAGCAGTGGCGCATGAAAAAGGGGAGCTTAGAGGGAGCGTAAGTGCCACACTTAAAGACAATTTCCCGCTCAATGCTAAAATTAAGGTTAACACTCAATTTGACGATGCGCCGCAAACACTCGTTATGAATGCATCCGGTGCTGCAGACAACCTCACGCTCTCGGTTAGTGCCACAGGAGCGATTAGCGCTGATGCTAATTTAAAAACCAATATTCTAGACGAAAATTTACCTATTGAATTCACCGCAAATTGGCAAGAGCAGGCCATACCAACCATGGAAAATGCCCTGTTAAAAGAGGGGCAACTATCCCTTTTGGGTACCATGGGTGATTACCAGCTTCAAGGTGATGGCGCGGCAACGCTGCCCGACCTTGGCAATATCCCCGTATCGTTAGATGTGGTACTTAAAAAGAATAATATTTATGTTAACCAGGCCAATATCAGCGCACTGGAAGGAAGCTTAGCGAATACGGGAACGCTGTATTTAAATGAGACTATCGCCTGGGAAGGCAAAACCACCTTAACGGATGTGTCAGCGCAACAATTCAGCACTTATGCCCCTCAACAGCTAAACGGCGAAATTGACAGCATTTTGCAATATTCCGAGCGCGGCGGCCTGCACATGAGCTTAAGAGACTTGAACATTTCAGGTGTACTGCAGGGTAAGCCGCTTCAAGTAAGAGGCAATGCAGTATATGCAGGCCCGAGTGACTTATTCGTCACCAACGTCAATATCATCCAAGAAGACGAGCAAGAAAAAAATACCATTCGTGCTATCGCTCAGGTTTTAAATAAGCGTCATTTAAATGCAGATATTGATATTAGCGTTAATGCCATCAATAGCCTTTACCCTGAAGTAACCGGGGCCGTGAATGGCAATATCAAAGCATCGGGGCCTTGGCAAAACCCTCGCGCAAACGGCGCGTTAGCGCTTTCTGATATCACCGTATCTCCTAACGTAAATGCTTCAGCCGCTCAGCAAGGGCCGTTAAACGGGAACGTTGCCATAGACGGCACCTATAAAGATCATCACGCTGATATTGACCTTGCCGTACCTGATAACAACATAGCCCTTAGCCTCAAAGGGGCGTGGAGTAATAACCACTGGATTGGCGAAATTAGTGATACCACATTAAAGCTTGCCAATATGCAGTGGACATTATCAAGCTCGTTCAGTCTAGATATCGGCACAGCCCCCGTCACGGCAAAGATAGGCAAGCACTGCTGGACCTCCCGCAGAGAAGGCGAATTGTGCGTATCAAACGTTAACTATCAAGAAAGTAAGGCCAACTGGGACATTAGTGCCTCATCCTTACCAGTAGGTCTCTGGGCCAATGAGCTGGCACCCACCATGGTTTCAAGCCCCTCCAAAGCTACCCTTAGTATAAAAACAAAAGGGAGTTACTCACAGCAAGACCCTATAGACGCCACGTTTACGGCGTCAATGAGTAAAGCCCCTTGGCAGCTGGGTGAAACCAGACCGCTAACCCTTACCATTAACTCAATCGAGACAACCGGTAAGATTAAACAAGGGCAATTAGCGTCAACCTCACTGATTTCGAGTCAAGACATTGGTGATGCTACGCTAACCCTAAATACGCGACCATTCGACGAGCAAATCCCCCTTGATGGAAAGCTGGTCATGGAAGGGCTAAATGTAGCACCGTTTAAGCCACTTTCTCCTGCTATCAGGACGCTTACAGGCCTACTCAACGGCAACATTACACTTAGTGGCTATGTTGACGACCCATCGCTGAACGGTGAGCTTACCGTTTCAAACGGCGCTATCGATATACAAGATACCCCAGTCACCCTCGCTGACTGGAACCAAAAAGTGGTGCTTAACGACCAAACCGCCTCGCTAGACGGAACCTTTGTATTGGGCGGCGGAAAAGGTACGCTAAAAGGGGAACTGGATTGGTCGTCTACCCCTAGCGCCACCTTCAATTTAAAAGGCAACGGCTTTGAAATTAGACAGCCCGACATTCGTCTTAAAGTGTCGCCAAATATTGACATTGCCGCGACGCAAGAAAAGGTCGATGTGAACGGCGAGGTCAACATACCGTGGGCGCGAATTGAAATTGAGTCGCTTCCAGAAAGCGCAGTGTCGCCGTCTAAAGATGTCCACCTGCGGGGTGAACCGGATAGAGAAGAACCGCTAGATATCGTACATGCGTCGGTGCTTGTAAACATCGATAAAAACAAAACCGAAGAAGTAAAACTTGAGGCCTTTGGTCTTACCGCCAGCTTGTTCGGCGGCATACGAGTGAATACGCAACCAGCGTTAGTTGGCTATGGCGATCTACAAATAATAAATGGCCGCTATAATGCCTACGGACAGCAATTGATTATTCAAACCGGCGAAGTTCAGTTTAACGGCCCTATCGACCAACCGTTGCTACTGGTAGAGGCCATACGCGACCCAGCTAAAACTGACGACGATGTCATAGCCGGTATTCGTATTGACGGCGCGGCTGACGCCCCCAGTATAAATTTGTTTTCTGAGCCCGCAATGGACCAGCAGGGCGTATTGTCATACTTATTGACCGGCTCGGGCCCTAATTCGGGCACCCAAGACCCTAACTATGCTGCACTGCTATTGGGCTTTGGGCTTTCTAATACAGAAACTCTGACAGGGCAGGTAGGAAGTGCGTTGGGCATTGATGAATTCAGCTTAAGTACCAATGAGAATATGCTCTCGGTCACAGGGCAAATTAACGACCGTTTATCAGTAGAATATAACGTAGATGTAGGCTTAAGTAATAATGATGCTAACAGCACCCTACGACGCAGGCAGTTACCGCCAGACTTAGCGCTTAAATACCAGCTGCTTCCAAGCCTTTACTTAGAGGCGATTCAAACCACATTAGAAGATCAGTCGGAGTTTGCTTTAGATCTCTACTATGAGTTCTTCTTAGGCGATAACAGAACCGATAGCTCCCGTAATGACGATGAAGACGACAATGGCGCTGATGAGGCTGATAAGGAGAATGAGCCCGTAGAGCAAAGCCAAAAGAGCAACGCTACCTCGGATGGCAACACCCCTAACGCAAGCCCAAAAGACTCATTGTTTTAAGCTGAAACAGCGCCTCGGCGCTGCCTTTAGTGCTGCTGCGCCATAGCTTCCAGCGTTTTGAGTTGTCGCTCAAAGCGTTTTTGTCTTTTGTGTGCCCATACATACCAAATTAGCATACCAATACTCATTGATGATATTACGATGATTAGTTTGATCACCTTTTCTGGCGCAAGGTCTCCCAAAAAGTAGCGTTCCAATATGAAAGCGAACCCAAAAACTACAGCTACCCATGTTGAATGTTTGGTCATGAACGCTATCTTTACATTGTTCTTAACTTGCTTTGTTAGCTGCATTAAATGATCAGCAGTTTGGCTATCTTTGTAAAACGCTGCCACTCTTCTTAACCATAATTGATAAACAAGCAATGGAAGCGATGTAGCCAGCATAAAGACAAACATCAGTTGTGCTACCAGCGACATATTGCCCCAATATTTCGCAAGGATATAAATAGCCGGAAAAACCATCAATGAATCCATCACCATATAACAACGCTGTTTTTTTCTTTCGCTGCTAAGGTTGGCTTTTACTTTCTCTAGGTTAATAGCGGTAACTGGCTGAGCTTGCCAAAGGGCTGAAAGACTATCGTCTTGCTTTTCGTCGGTTCTATCTGACGGTGTCTTTTGGTTCTCTTTATCTGGGTTATGCATGAGGTTGCTCCTGCATGATACTTTGTTTGGCGCGCTTTAAAATAACGCCAACATGGTTTTTGGTAAGGCCGCACACGTCTGCAATTTCATCGTAACTTAAGCCCTCAAGGGAAAGCGTAAGCACTTGCCGTGGCTGCAAAGGTAACGCCCGTACAGCACGGAGTAAGCGCTCTAATGACTGGTGCTGGCTCGATACTTCCTCGGGAGAGCGAACCTGGCTTACAAACCCATCCGAGCCCTTATCGTCTTGATCGTATTGATGGGTATCGAGGCGCTTCACCTGATTTGCCACGTGGGTTACCGCGCGGTTGTGCGCTATCTTTAATATGTAGGTTTTTACGCTGCTGTCGCCCTTAAAGCGAGACAAGCCTTGCCATACGGCAATCGCAATTTCTTGCAAGAGCTCTTGCTGCATTGCCTCGTTTGCCTCATAGCTATTGGCTACGCGACTTAGCAGTGCGCCGTGCTTTGCAAAAATATCGTCAAAACCCTGCCCCAACGTCATATCCCTAATCAAAAAAACTGTTGTTATTTTATTATGTTACTTCTATCAGTCTGCGTTCTCTGGCTTTTATTACAAACTTTTTTCTTAAACGCTGTAATTTTTTTGCGCACCTCATGACTACGGGTAATAGAGCGTGCTTTAACGTGAAGCTATAGAAAGTGGTAAAATAGCAAGAAACACAACGCATGCTCTTTACGTTAAACCGTTTGGCACTAGCGGGCCTTTACAAAGGGCCTTAAAAATTCGATGGGAAAAACACTATGTCTACATTAAGTTTAGTTTTGATAATTGGCAGCATCACGTCACTTGTACTCTTGGCCAGCTACCTAGATGCAAAATTTCAGTGGCGATTAAACGATTGGATGAATGGAGAGTGTAGTAACCCGTTCGTAAAAAGCATGACCGACAAACAGCAACAGCGTTTAGAAGAGAAAGACGCACAAATTGAAGCCCTCATGGCACGGATTGAAACCCTTGAAACCATAGTGACCGAGCCCGCGTACGAGTTAAATAAAAAAATAAATGCGTTAAAGTAAGCCGAGTTAAATGCCGCTTTACGGCTTTATCATTGCGGACGTCGCGCTAACTGGTCACAGGAGGGCGACGCATAAAGCGTGGTACTTTTCCCATGGCAATCGCATTACCTATAAGCACGATAATCACGCCGGTAACAGACAACACGCTCCACGTGTAACCTTCAAAGAACGTTGAAATAACCAGCGCAACCATAGGGTATACCAATACCACATAGGCCGCCTTGTCCGCGCCCATTTGCTTTAAAAGCTTCATATACGCACCGAAGGCGAACACAGAGCCAAATACAGCTAAGTAAAAAAGCGATAAATAAAACTCTACGCTGCTGGGAATAATCAGCTCCCCTGGCATGGCCAAAGACGTCACAAATAGCAACACCATGGCGTAACTCATGGCATAGAAGTTCATTTGAATAACGGGTGTACCGGATGTCAGTATGCGTTCCGAAATAACATTGCCCGTCGAGGCACAAAAGAAACTGACAAAGGCAATAGCGAGACCGGTAGCAAGAGCAGCATCCATCGACACCTTGGAAAACTCAGGCACAAATAAACACACAATGCCGAGCAAGCCAAAAGTAGCACCAATCACTACCTCCTTTCTAATCGGCTCTTTTAACCACCAGCGACGAAGCACAACGTTAATATATATTATGCAAGAACTCATCAGCGCTAAAAGAGCGCTAATAATGTGCGCCTGCGCCATGTACAGTAACGTGTAGTTGAGGCTGTAGAGAAATAGTCCGACGGCGGCCATTTTTATGTGAACATGCAGCGGTAGCTTCAAAGGTAAGCGTTTTATTACGCAATAGGCGCCCAAACACGCCGACGCCAATAAGTACCTCAGGGCAATAGCAAAGGTTTCAGAGGTGTGGCCGATTTGGTAAGTAATAGCAATCCAGGTAGAACCCCAAATTAAGCAACACAATGCAAACAGCGTAGCGTTATTCATATCGCCATTACTGCCCTAAAAATGTCGCTAAATGTGCAAGGGCTTTATCAAGCAGTTTTTGTCTTGCTCCGTTGCCAATCCACGCGTTGTGAGGAGTTACCAGCAAGTTTGGTAACGATTCGTTAAACAACACATGGTCAGCTGGCGGTGGCTCCACACTTAATACATCAAGCCCAGCGCCACCTAATTTGTTGTGTTTAAGCGCATGGTATAGCGCCTGTTCATCAATAAGCCCACCCCGGGCGGTATTGATAAGAAAAGCCGTTGGCTGCATTAGCGATAAGGTATCGGCGTTAATGAGTTTGTCGGTATCTTCTGTAAGTGGACAGTGAAGACTTACTACGTCTGCGTGAGACAAAAGAGAGGCGAGGCTAGGGCGGGGATCATCTTTTTTGCCGGGACGAGCAGCAATGCTCACCTGCATTCCTATAGCCTTAAATAAGGCTTCAACACGCTTGCCCAGCTCGCCATGCCCAACAATCACCGCATGCTTACCCGCAAGCTCCACCACGGGGTGGTTTAGCAAACAAAAGTGTGAGGATGCAGACCACGCCTGATTGCGCACATCGTGCTGATACGCCACAAAGTTTGTGGCCAAATTAAGCGCCAAGGTCAACGTGTGCTGGGCAACACTGTCAGTGCCATAGCCTTCAACGTTTTGCACAATAATACCGGCTTGTTGGCAGTAGTCATGGTCAATGTTATTCATACCTGTGGCGGTGACGCCAATATAGCGCAGCTTCCTAGCCCGCTGTAAGTCGTCTGCGCTTAATACCACTTTGTTGACAAGCACTGCGTCGGCATTGTGTATGCGCTCAGCTACGTCTTTATGTTGGGTTTGTTGGTATAAAGTGACGTCTGCGTTAAGGCTATCTAAGGCTGTCGTATCAAGACTGGGTAAGTCCATGGTTTCAGCGTCTAGAAATACCACTTTTTTCATCGTGCTTGCCTCGTCTCTTTTATTGTTTCTTTCGCTATGCCGATCACTTGTTAGTGCTGTGCTGCTATAAGCCTTTTTATTGAAATTTTTTTTGAAATAAAAAAGGAATCACATTGCCTCGCAAATTGATTCTAGGGCCGCTTTAACGTCTACCGGAATAGGGATGGCTTTGTCGGTTTTTCTATCAACAAATACATGCACAAATTGGCCGTGTGCTACGCGGCGCTCATTTTCGCCAGCATAAACCGATAAGCCATAGGTCACAGAACTTCTGCCAATTTTAACTACGCGCAGCGCAACAAAAATATCTTCAGGATAGGCGGCGGGCGCAACGTACTGGCACTGACTGCTTACCACATACGCCACCGTTTGCCCGTGGTGAATGTCTAACCCGCCTTCTTCAATTAAAAAGCGGTTAACGGCGGTATCAAAAAAGCCATAATAAACCACATTATTAATGTGCCCATATGCGTCGTTGTCTTGCCACCGCGTAGCAATAGTCACCTTATAAGGATAATCGGCAAGTGTTGGCGTGATATCAGTCATGGTTGTCCCTTTGCTTGAATCTTTGTGATGTTTAACGGTAGGGCACGTTACATCCGTGCCTCAGGCTTATGCCGCTGAAGTTAAGCAAAACGTATCCCACCGGCTAGACTAGGGCAAGAATACAGCCTTGATGTTAATACAGCACCATGTCGTCGCGATGAACAGCGACATCGGTTGTCTCATAACCTAACACACTGGCAATGTCTTTCGACTTTTTCCCTTTTATGAGGCCCAAGTCTTTTGCGTTATACAAACAAAGTCCCTTAGCGACAACGGCACCTTGGCAGATGACTTCAACCGCATCACCTTGCTCAAATTGTCCGACGACATCGATTATTCCTGAAGGTAACAAAGATGCACCTTTTTGTATCAATGCTTCTTTAGCGCCGCTATCTACTTCTATTCTGCCAGCGGTTTTAAGGGTGTGAGTAAGCCACAGCCTGCGTGCATTGGCCGGTGTGCTGCTTGCTTCAAACAGCGTACCCGGCACTTCGCCTTCAAGCAGAGCATCAAAGGTTTCGCCTTTTCTACCGTTAACGATAAGCGTTTGAATACCGCTACTGGTGCATTTGTCTGCAGCTTCTATTTTCGTGCGCATACCACCCGTGCCGACCGCAGTACCAGCACCACCAGCCAGTCCATAAATGGTGCTATCAATTTTCCCAACATGAGGAATAAGCGTTGCGGTGTTGTCTTTTCGAGGGTCAGCGGTAAACAAACCATCAATATCAGAGCAAATAATTAAGGTGTCGGCTTGGGCTACCAATGCGGTGTAGGCGCCTAAATTGTCGTTATCTCCAACCTTTAGCTCGTTAGCGGCCACCGTATCGTTTTCATTCACGATAGGCAGGGCGTTATGCTTTAAAATTTCTCGTAAGGTGTTTTTGATGTTGACGTAACGGGTTCTATCCCGCAAGTCATCCGCTGTAAGTAACACTTGCGCACAAGGAAAGTCGAAAAAGCGCTGCCAGTTAGCCATCATAAGGTTTTGACCGATTGCTGCCATCGCTTGCTTCTCGGCAATAGAAGCATTGTGCCTTACCTTCACTTTGCTGCGCCCAGCGGCCACACTACCAGAAGAGACCAGAATAACTTCTTTGCCCGCCTCTCGGCTTGCGGTAATAAAACGCGCTAAAGAAAGTAAGTAGCGACCACTGCATTCATTTCCCTCTGGCGCAATGAGGGCACTGCCAACTTTAATAACGGCACGTTGCCAAGTAAAACGGTTCATAATGGGAAGAAAAGAAGAAAACAAGGGTTTAAGAATACGACAGTTAAAGCTTGAAACAAAACGTTCTGTTACAGTTTTTTTGCGTTAAAACATGGTTAGTTTACGGCCAAAAAATTGGATTGTGTCGGGCATGCTTATATACTAGAAGCAGTTATCTTATAACAATACTAACTTACAAGTTGCAAGGAAACTGCATGAGCACCGCAAAACGACACTTTTTCTGGCTAGCGCCAGTGTTGTCTATGCTGATTTCTCTTCCAAGTACCGCCGCTATAAAACAAACTAAAGGCGATTTCGAAGATAAATTCCGTCAGCTAGACGAAGTTCTCCCTACTCCAAACGTATACCGTAACGCTGCTGGCGAGCCGGGTCATCAATACTGGCAGCAACAAGTAGATTACGATATTGACGTAAAACTACTTGAAGACGAGCGCCGCATTGAAGCAAGTGAAACCATTACGTATCACAACAACTCGCCAGATACGCTTAAGTATTTATGGATTCAGCTTGATCAAAACAAATTCCGCGATGACTCTATGTCAGCCCTTACCACAACCTTTGGTGGCATAGGTAACCGTGGGCCAGGCACACAGGCAGCGAGCGGCGATAAGCCCGCCAAGCTGAGCATGGGTGCGCTACGTCGCCAGCAGTTTGTTGACGATAACGAATTGGGTTACACCATCTCTCGTGTAGAAGACAAATCGGGTAATGATTTACGTCATACCATTGTTGGTACACTAATGCGTGTTGACCTTGCAAAGCCACTTAAACCTGGCAGCGAAGTCACTTTTGATATCGATTTTGCGTTCAACATTGTAGAAGAGGATGCAGTTTCAGCCCGTGCAGGTTACGAGCACTTCCCAGATGACGAGCGCGAGGGTGGCAACGACATCTTCTTGCTAGCCCAGTGGTTCCCACGCCTAGCTGCATACACTGACTACGAAGCTTGGACCAATAAAGAGTTCATTGGTCGCGGTGAATTCACGCTAGAATTTGGTAACTATGAAGTAGATATCACAGTTCCAGCGGATCATATTGTGTCTTCTACAGGTGTGCTTCAAAACCCGAAAGACGTGCTGACTAAAACGCAGCGCGATCGTTTGAAAAAAGCAGAAAAAGCTGACCGCATCGTATTTATCGTTTCTCCTGAAGAAGCGATTGAAAATGAAAAAGAAGGCACATCTAAGCTTAAAACTTGGACCTTCAAAGCCGATAACGTACGTGACTTCGCCTGGGCATCTTCGCGTAAGTTCGCGTGGGATGCACGCGGTTATCAACAAGGTGGCGACACGCAGCCATTAGTTATGGCGATGTCCTTCTACCCGAAAGAAGGTGGCGAGCTATGGCAGAAGTATTCAACAGAATCCATCATCCACACTATGGATGTTTACAGCCGCTTTAGCTTTGATTACCCATACCCTGTTGCTCAGTCGGTAAATGGCCCGGTGGGCGGCATGGAATACCCCATGATCACCTTCAATGGCCCGCGTACAGAGCTACGCGATGACGGTTCACGCACTTATTCGCTTGCTGAAAAGCGCTTCCTTATTGGCGTGGTTATTCACGAAGTGGGTCACATTTATTTCCCTATGACGGTGAACTCTGATGAGCGTCAATGGACGTGGATGGATGAAGGGCTAAACAGCTTCCTAGATGGCGTTGCCGGTCGTGAATGGGACCCAACGATTCCATGGGGTGTTGAGCCTCGCGATATTCAGGCTACATGAAGTCTCAAACCCAAGTGCCAATTATGACACAGTCTGATTCAGTACTTCGTTTAGGCCCTAATGCTTATACTAAGCCAGCGGTAGCACTTAACATTCTTCGTGAAACCATTCTTGGCCGCGAGCTTTTTGACTTTGCGTTTAAAGAATATGCGCAGCGTTGGATGTTCAAGCGTCCTACACCATCTGATTTCTTCCGCACCATGGAAGAAGCGTCAGGTGTAGATCTTGATTGGTTCTGGCGCGGGTGGTTCTATACTACCGACCACGTAGATATCAGCCTAGACAGCGTTTACAAGCTGCGTTTGGACACTGAAGATCCAGATATTGATTTTGCTCGCGAACGCGAAGCAGAAATGGAAAAACCTAAGTCACTTACCGATATTCGTAACAAAGAAGAAGGTAGAAAGCTTTGGGTAGATCGTTTTGAAGATATCAGCGATTTTTACGACGAAAACGACCGCTACACGGTAACGAATAAAGAGCGCAATAAGTACAAGAAGTTTCTTGATAAGCTTGAGCCTTGGGAACGTAAAGCGTTTGAACGTGCAGTAAAAGAAGACAAAAACTACTACGTGCTAGATTTTAGCAACAAAGGGGGTTTGGTCATGCCGATTATCCTTGAGCTAAGTTTTGAAGACGGCACAAAAGAAGAAATGCGCATTCCTGCTGAAATTTGGCGCCGCACCCCGAAAGCGGTTAGCAAACTTATCGTTACCGATAAAAATAAAGAGCTGGTTAGCGTAACGGTTGACCCACACTGGGAAACGGCAGATGTAAATGTGGAAAACAATCACTATCCACGCCGCATCATTCCGTCGCGTATTGAAGCGTATAAGAATAAACCGCGTAATACCTATGAGTATCGCGACCTTATGCACGATTCAAAAACCGAGCTGAAAACCGATGACGACGAGGACAAAGATGACGAGTAAGTTGTCTTTACCCCGATTGCAGCAGAGCCCTCGTGCTCTGCTTGCAAGCGTGTGTATGTTCATGCTTACCGCGACTGTGTTGTTAGGTGCTGCCTCGTACAGTACTGCCTTGCAGGCTCACCAAATTAAAGCGGCTATCACAACAGTGTTATTCAACCCACGAACTGAAAATATTGAAGTGATGCACCGGTTTAATCTTCACGACGCTGAGCATGCGGTGAAAGCCTTGTTTGATAAACACGCTGACATTATGGATGACGTGGAAACTCAGCAACACTTTGCTGATTATGTGGCACGTCACTTCGCTATTTTGAACGCCGCAGGCGAGCCTTTAACGCTAGCAGACGTAGGGTTTGAAGTGGAAGGTAAGCACTTTTGGGTTTATCAAGAAACGGCTGAGCCCCCCGTGCTCGAAGGCGTAAAAATTCGCCACGATGCATTGCGTGACTTATGGCCTAAACAAGTAAACACGCTAAATGTAGAAGGAAAGGGCGATATTAAAACCCTTACCTTTGCAGATAGTGTAAACCTGTTAGAAGTAAGCTTTAGCAGCCAAATTAGCGATCATCACTAATATCTAGCGGCATTACGCCATGTGAAAGCCCGTATTACAGACATCCTTTGCGGTAAATGTAAGCGGGCTTTCTCTTTTCTTGCACCTTCATGTCAATGTGAGACCGAAGTCTTATAGTCTTTTTCTTACGCCTGCTCTACCTTATCTATGGATCAAGCACGTTACTGAAACCCGTTAGTGAGGTAAACCATGGCCAATAGTACTGCTGCACCAATACCTTCTCAGGTCAAAAAGAATGCATCGCGAAGCGAGCGAAGTGAACGCAAAAAGCGTTTAGCAAAAGCGGCTCAACTTGCCGAACACGCTGAAAGTGCAGAGCAGAAAGACACTATTAAGTCACCGAGTAATGCCTTTTCTGACAAAAAGAACATTATGTGGGTGGTGTTGAGTGGGGCCATGGCATTAACGTTTGTTGTTATGCTGTTTTTACCTGATACGGGCATGGGCGGTGGACTTATTTCCGCCTATGCAGCCATGTTATGGTGCGGTTTCTTTGGAGCAGCACTATTTCGCTACAGAAGCGCCAGTGGTTGGTCTGGCTTTGCTTACGGAAGCGTTATTGGTTTGGCTATTCAGTTTACATCTCAAATTATCTAACGCGTGGCACTTATATGTCATTCCCACGGTTAACGGGATAAAAAGCTAACATTCAATGCAACCATTGCGTCAACTGTGCTTATAAAGCCTCAATAGACGTCGTTGTGAATTTTAATTAATTATCTTGTGCCTGCGGGATCCGTAACGCCCGGTCGTAAGTAAAACTAATATATTAGTTCAGCAGTGCTCATACGATACCTCTCTTACTTGCTTTCACACGTGCTGTTGTCTCGCTTCTTAACAAAATTTGAGTGAGTGTATGGCAGATAAATCAGATACCAAAGATGAATTAACACCGCGCCCCAGCAAAGCGATCCCCTCATCGCGACTTTCTCGTATAGGACGTCTTGGTTCATTGGCAGGAAAAATTGCAGGCAATGTGGTGACCCAAGGTGCAGGTCAGCTTTTGAAAGGCGAAAAGCCAGTGTTATCTTCATTGCTTTTAACGCCCAAAAACATTGCTAACATCGCAGATCAGCTAGCCAGCATGCGCGGGGCCGCCATGAAGCTGGGTCAGCTCATCTCTATGGATGCCGGTGACTTTTTACCTGAAGAGTTAGCCGTGATTTTGGGTCGATTGCGCGAAGACGCCGACCCCATGCCTAAAAGCCAGCTAATAGAGACTCTGAATAACGCCTGGGGCGAGAAATGGCAAGATGGCTTACTCTACTTTTCCTTTGCGCCAATTGCAGCCGCTTCCATAGGTCAAGTACATAAAGTGATTACGATGGAAGGTGAGATGCTTGCGGTTAAGGTACAGTACCCTGGCGTTAAACAAAGCATCGATAGTGATATTGATAATGTAGCAACGCTTATAAAGCTGACCGGGTTGGTCCCAAAATCTTTAGACATTGGCCCCCTATTACAAGACGCCAAAACGCAGCTGCATCAAGAGGCAGATTATGAGCGCGAAGCAAAAATGCTCAACCGCTATCGCGCACTGGTTGAAGCGAGTGACTTTTCTCGTCACTGCTCTACCGCGTTTATTATCCCTAATACTTACGCACCACTTACCACCAGCACCGTATTAGCGATGGACTTTATAGAAGGCCAACCTTTAGATGTATTGCTAGACGAGCCCCAAAAAATAAGAGATGCCGTGATGACCGCGTTGATGACTTTATTTTTTAATGAAGTCTTCAATTTCAAGCTTCTACAAAGCGACCCCAATTTAGCAAACTATAGATTTAAGCCAGATTCTAAAGAAATTGTACTATTAGACTTCGGTGCCACGCGAGTAGTCCCTGACAACATTGCCGCGCAATACCAAATTTTACTGAACAGCGCGTCGAACAACGATAAAGAGATGATGCAACAGGCGGCCTTTGCCATAGGGCTAATTGATGAAACTCATAGTCAAACGCAAATAGACGCCGTGATTAACATTGGGATGGAAGCCTGTGAGGCAATAAGGCATGAAGGACCGTATGATTTTGGCCAAAGCGACCTCATTACGCGCCTTCATGAAAAGGGAATGACACTCACCATGGAGCATAACTTCTGGCACACACCGCCGGTAGATGCCCTTTTTATACATCGAAAGCTGGGTGGGCTGTTTCTGCTTGCTAAGCGACTAAGCGCAAACGTTGATATGCGAGAAGCCGCTAGCACCTGGCTTACAGCGTAAACAGCACACGTAAATTAATAAGGCAGTTGCATACTAAACGGTAGCGCCATTTGCTCTTCGCTTTTTGGCGGGTTGCCTATCATTTCATCGTAAGGCGTGTCGTGCTTCATTACGGCTTTGTGCACGTGGCAATGGGCAAAAGCCTCACGGATATGCCCGGCGCTAAAAAAGCGCATAGGTTTGTCTTTATTGTCATAAAGCATACCGCTTTGCTTTCCAATTGATAAATAAACGAGATAGACATTCATCTCGTAAGACTGAACCTCTAAATAATCGATGACTGTTGGCGTATCTTCGATATCCCGAAAGTAAAATTTTTGCATACCTACCTCATGAACATAGCGAGCGCGTCTAACGCTTTCTACCTCCCTTTACGGTAAGTCATTCTCTACGTGATAAAATGCCAACCGCACTATCAAGGGCAATATAAAACAACGCTTATACGCTAAGCGAGGTTTTCAGGTTCATTAGGGATATTAAGTGGGCGGCGGTGGTTGCGATGGCGCACGGCATTAGCCAAAACCAACAGCGAAGCAATAGACGATGCGCTATATATCAACGCCGCATAGCCCATTCCCGAGGCAACCCACATTAAAGGAAATACAAGTAGCCTTGGCCCCTCGACAGCAAGTGCCACCTTAGCTTTTGAGAGAATAAACGCATTTTGAATACTCATAACCACGACTGTCGCTACAGCAATCAGCTGATGCTCAATCGGTAAGCTGTTAACATTCAAAAATAGGTATAGCGTTACCCCAAGCATAATTAAAAGCTGCATATGACTGTAGCGCATTACTGGGGTATGAAGTTTCGGGTGATACTGTCTAAATCTACTCACGCTAGTTTTCCTATCAAATGCCTATAACGTTAAAGCCTCCTTACACCTCACGAGAATTTCGCTAAAAAGCGTATGTTTTCGTGTGGTTTCCAGTACTTTATCTCGTTGAATCAACACATTAGTACATAAAACAAAAAAATGTTAAACAAATGTTTTGAATTTCATTATTCTATTTACACATTAACGCCATTTTTTCTCCCTAAAAATAAGGGTTTCCCCTTAATTGATGAATAAAACCAATCGAAAACCGGTCTTTTTACGTTAAAAAAGTGTCTTAAATAAGGAATTTACGATGAAGGGGAACAATTCTCTTGATTGATTTTCTAATTTTGGGTGTTATCTCTGATAGTATTACCGAAAGGATATTTTTGTAGTGGAGTCATTATGAGCGAATCGTCAGAAAAGAAATCGTTAGGCCCTCATTTTATAATTGTTGGCATTCTTCTTATCGTTATTCTGGCCATAGTCTTTTGGCCCAGCGAAGATGAGCCCGAGCCAGCAGTTACACCTGAGACTGAAGTTACTGAGCCGGAAATCACTGAGCCTCAAGAACCCGAAGTTTTTGAGCCTGCCCAACCAGCGCCAACGGTTGAGCTGGAAGAAAAAGACGAAGTTGAACCTCTTCCAGAATCTGTCGAGTCAGCCCCTGAGCCTCTCGATACTAGCGACCCTGCGGTGAAAGCATCGTTAATTGAAAGCTCATCAGCAGATGAAGCAACGGTTAATCGCATGCTGGTGAACGAAGGGCTTATTCAACGCTTTGTGGTATCGGTTACCAACTTAGCGAACGATGAAATGGCACCTAATCATCAGCTACTTACGCCTCCAGAGCAAAACTTTCGCGTTTACTCACAGGCAGGTAAGCAGTGGATTGATGCGGCAAGCTACAAGCGTTACACGCCTTATGTAGATATGCTCGAGTCGTTTGATAATGACGCATTACTTAATATCTACGGTATTTATAAAGGCGATATTCAAGCGAAATTCTCAGAGATTGGAAACCCTGACGAGGACTTTAATCAAGTGCTATTAGAAGCTTTTGATCAGCTTTTAGACACCCCTGAAGTACCAGTTCCAGTTGAGGTCTATTCCGACTCAGTAGCCTATAAATATGCGGATGAGCGCTTGGAAAATTTAAATGAGCCGCAAAAACAATTACTTCGCACCGGGCCAGATAACATGCGCCGTATCAAGGCAAAGCTACGCGAGCTGAAAGTATTGGTTGAAGAACGTGGATCTAACTAGATTTCAACAACAGCTTAAGGGCACGTCGTCAAAAGCGCGCCCTTTACCGCCTGTTGAGAAATGGGATCCCGATTTTTGCGGAGACATTAACCTTACGATTGCCCTGGATGGCAGGTGGTTTTACGAAGGAAGCCCGATTGGGCGAGCGAGTCTGGTCCAACTTTTTGCCTCGGTCTTAAAGCGGGAAGATGAAAACTACTTCCTGGTAACCCCCGTGGAAAAAGTAGGTATTACCGTAGAGGACACGCCTTTTCTTGTTACTCAATGGCAAAAAGAAAAAGGCGAACGCACCGATGACGACGTGTTCACCTTTACCACGCAAACCGGTGACGAAATACGTTTAGAACATGCAGAACAACTTGAACTACGGGTTCCCCCCAAAGTCATCCAAGACCCCCAAGCTACGCCCATTCCCTATGTAAATGTGCGTAGGAACTTATGGGCTAGACTACACCAAAATGTTTACTATCAACTACTTGAGCATGCCGACGAACACGCAAACGAGTCTGTAACATCGTTTTCGATTCGCTCAAGTGGGAAACGTTTTATACTAGGTGAAGTTGCTAGGTAGCATTAATAGCGCCTTAATAAAGACGCAAGTGCGAGCACGTTAGGTCACTTATCACTGAAAAGACGCCATTGATAGCGCTTTACTTTGCGTTATATCAACAGGTGCATTACATTCAATATAGTCTATAAAACAATCAACAAGAAGACCTATATCATGAATAAGCCTCTCATTACGCTGACGGTAGCCGCAGCCCTGTTGTCGTCCTCTTTTTCAGCCGCAGCAGCAACCCTTATCCACGCTGGAAAAGCCTTTACTGGTACGTCAAAAAAGCTGTTGAGCAATGTAACTATTGTTGTTGAAGATAACAAAATAGCTTCCGTGCAAAAAGGGTTTACGCGAGCGCAGGAAGGCGACACGGTTATTGATTTAAAAGCCGCGACGGTTATGCCTGGGTTAATGGATATGCATGTGCACTTGTCGTCACAGCATGGCGGGCCACAAACGTACCTTGAGCGCTTTTCATTGAATGAAGCCGACTATGCGTTGCGCGCAGCTAATTACGCCGAAGTAACGCTAAACGCTGGCTTTACTACGGTAAGAAATCTGGGTGACGGCTATAATGAAACCGTCGCATTACGCAATGCTATTGCAAAAGGGTACGCTTCAGGGCCACGTATATACACGGCAGCTAAATCTATCGCTACGACCGGGGGGCATGCCGACCCAAGCAACGGCATGTCACACCTATTGCGCCCTGATGTAGGCCCCAAACAAGGCGTGGCGAACGGAGAAGTCGAAGCCCGAGAAGCCGTTCGCGCTCGCTATCAGGACGGCGCAGACCTCATTAAAATTACGGCAACCGGGGGCGTGTTGAGCGTAGCTAAAAGCGGCCAAAACCCACAATTTATGACGGATGAACTGGAAGCTATAGTCGCTACAGCAAAAGATTATGGCATGACAGTAGCCGTACACGCCCACGGCAAGGAAGGGATGATGCGAGCCATTGAAGCAGGTGTGGATTCTATCGAGCACGGTACTTTCATGGATGATGAAATTCGCAACCTTATGAAAAAACACGGTACCTACTATGTGCCTACCATACTGGCGGGTAAGTTCGTAGCCGATAAAGCTAAAATAGACGGCTTCTTCCCAGAACTCGTTCGCCCTAAAGCGGCAGCCATTGGTCCGCTCATTCAGAATACTTTCGCCGAAGCGCACAAAGCGGGCGTAAAAATTGCTTATGGTACAGACAGCGGTGTGTCGGCCCATGGCGATAATGCCCAAGAGTTTTCGCTTATGGTCGATGCCGGTATGAAGCCGATTGATGCACTGCTTAGCGCCACCGTTAACAGCGCGGAATTACTGGGTATAGACGATATTTTGGGCACACTGGAACAAGGCAAGTTAGCCGATATTGTAGCCATACCGGGTAACCCGCTAGAGGACATCTCGCTTATGGAGCGCGTGTCATTTGTGATGAAAGACGGTGTTGTATACAGGCAGTAAAAAATAATTTAAGTAGTAGAGATTACATGGCACTGGGTAAAAAGGTTAAACATAAAACTAAAAAGCTGATCGACTCTAAACATATGCTAAAAGGCATCACCTTAGCGTCGTTTTTAGAATCCACGATAGTGCCTATTCCCCTTGAAGCGGTAATGGTTCCGCTAATGCAGGCAAGACGCGAGTCGCTGTGGAAAATCGCGTTCATGGCAACATTAGGCTGTGTTATTGGTGCTGTTTTTGGCTATGCACTTGGATATTACTTATTTGATATAGTAGGGGAGTGGTTGATTAACACTTTTTTCAGCCAAGACCAGTTCGATAATGTTAAGCAGCAAATGCAAAACCAAGGCTTTTGGTTTGTTATGACCTTAGGTATCGCGCCTATTCCCTTCCAAGTTGCCATGCTCGCAGCAGGGGCGACGAAATTTTCGCTACCTCTGTTTCTTTTAGCGACCGTCATAGCACGGGCTATCCGATACTTCGGGCTTGCGATTGTCGTGTATTACGCAGGAGATAAAGCCGAACAGCTTATCAAACGTTATAAAATGAAAGCCGTTGTCGCCATTACCCTTGCTGTGATCTTTTTGTGGTGGCTGTCTAACGCACTCGGATAGCCTACACAAAGTTTGACGTGTTAATCGCTGCAACAAATTAAAGACCTCATGACCCCAATTTCCTGAACACCGATTGCTGCAATAGATTTTTTGAACTTTACATTTGATAATGATTCTTATTTGCACTAATGTTATAAAAAACAGGAGGTGCTTATATGAATGTTCAGCGTTTGTGTCCCGTGTATAAAAAGTGGCTACAGCTAAATCCTTTAAATGCCCGACAACATCGCCTTGCTATGCAAGCGCAAACCCAGCAAGCCCATCAGCAGGGCAAGCGTGAGCGGGCCAGGGAACTGGGTTATCAAACCTTTGAAGCAGCCAAAGTCATTCTTAATGCACTACAGTCCACCTCATCGAATAAAGAAAAAGCCATACAAGAGGATGTGCTCGCGTTTGGCACCATGGGCATGTATTTGTCCTCTCTTCTCGCACAAGAGCAAAAAAAGCGTGAGGCCCACGCCATATTGCAAGAATGCCAACAGCAACTTATTGCAATATTACCGCTTCACGCCACTAGCCCTTCTATTTGTAGATTGATTGCATCATTACAGCAAACGCTTGAACACATTCACTTGCCTGAATGCACAAATCGATTGGCCAGTGAAACGCTGCATTAAACTATTCACAAAGGGGAAATGATCATGACACCAGAACAAATTTCAAATCAAGAAGGCTTCGTTTCGTTAAACGTAAAAGCGTCGGTATTGCAAAAGATGTTAAGCGTGGAAGTCTTGCATATGACCGACATCCACTGCACCTGTGCGCACAGCAAGCGTGTATTACAAAAGCTGCTATTGCAAGTAGCGGCAAATGGCGCAGAAAGCTGATGCCCCTGCTCGCTAGATGAAGTTTAAACGAAAATAAAAAGCGGAATGCAACTTGATAGGTAACGTAGAAGTAGATGAATTAATGTTGCCATTAGGTTATGAGAGGAACTCGTGAAATCTTCGTCGAAATGGAAAAAAGCTACGGCTAAAGCGGGCTACAGCGCGAAAACCGTTATGTATATCATGCTGGGGGCATTCATTCTTACCTCAGTGTTAAATACGATGGGTCGTGAAAAAGCCTCCCAGTCCCATGTCTTTATTACACTTAAACAACAACCCCTTGGACAGGTATTCTTAGGTATTCTTGTTCTCGGTCTCGCCTGTTACGCCTCTTGGCGCTGGCTGCAAATTTTTATCACTGATAAATCTACTGACGACAGTTTCTTTATCTACATGATCAATAAAGTCTTCTTCTTTGTGTCTGGCGCTTTCTATTTTATTGCCGCTTATGCGGGTGGAAAAACCCTTTTAGCACTAAAAAGTAGTTCCTCTTCTCAAGGAAGTGGAAAAAAGGTCAGCGAGTTTTTAATGCAGTACGAATGGGGTTTAGTATTAGTGACCGCCATTGGTTTGTGTATACTCATATTTGCTATTGTGCAGTTCAAGCATGCCTATACCACCGACTTTTTAGAAAAGTTTTCTTTACCCGCGTTAAGTCAACGTATCGAAAAGAGTGTGACCGTAACTGGCCGGCTAGGGTATACCGCTAGGGGCGTTGTTTACTCGCTAGTAGGAAGCTTTTTTATTCTCGCCGCTTTTTTGAGTAATCCTTCAGAAGCAGGTGGCTTACAAAAAGCGCTTGAAACCTTAATGCAGCAACCCTTCGGCCCCTATCTTATCGCGGCCGTAGGAGCTGGATTCATTATGTTTGGACTTTATTGTGCACTTGAAGCCAAGTATAGAAAAATCGACTAACGGTTTAAAAAAGAAGGGCGCCTATTCGCGCCCTTTCTTTATAACGTATTGATACGGTAAGGTCTCAGTTTGGGATGCCACTAAGGTATGGTCCATAAAGCGGCAAAAACTGGGAATATCTCTGGCCGTTGATGGATCGTCAGCCGTGACCGAAAGAGTTTCCCCATCGGCCAACTTTCGAATATTCAAACGCACCATCATCACCGGCTCAGGGCAGCGAAGTCCCAAAGCATCTAGGTGCTGACTGGCGGCGTTAAACACGTTGTCAAACTCAGATGCCATAGTTTTCACGATAGGTGTTTATTGCAGTGATCTCGTTATCAAAACCGCCTTTTTCACCAAGGTATGACACCACATCGGCAAGGGAAACAATCGAGATAACCTGCGTGTTGAAGTCGCGCTCTACTTCTTGAATCGCAGAGAGCTCGCCTTTACCGCGCTCTTGTCTATCTAACGCGATAAGTACGCCTGACAGGCTTGCTTGCTGCTGCTCTATGAGTGTCATAGACTCACGAATAGCAGTGCCGGCTGTGATCACATCATCCACCAGCATAACCTTGCCCTCTAGCGGGCTTCCCACTAGATTGCCGCCTTCACCGTGTGTTTTGGCTTCTTTGCGGTTAAAGCAATAAGGCACATCAAGGTTATGGTTATCCGCCAACGCCACGGCAGTCGTAGTGGCAATAGGAATGCCTTTGTAGGCCGGGCCAAACAGTACGTTAAACTCAACGCCGGCATCCATTAGTGCATTGGCGTAAAAGCGGCCCAGTTTGGCCAAATCACCGCCGCGGTTAAACAAACCAGCATTAAAGAAGTAGGGGCTCACGCGGCCCGATTTTAGCGTAAATTCGCCAAACTTCAGTACGCCACGTTCAATAGCAAACTCGATAAAATCTCGCTGAAACGCTTTCATGATGACCTCTTTATTACTCGCTTACGCCAAGGCTGCTTTTTGAATATCGAATAGTTCACGCAGCCCGTGCTTACCAATTTTCAACAGCTCATCAAGTTCTTCAAACGAGAAAGGTTCGCCCTCAGCAGTGCCTTGCACTTCGATAAGTTTACCTGTCTCTGTCATTACAATGTTCATATCGGTTTCAGCTTCAGAATCTTCGGTATACTCAAGGTCAGCAATGGGTGTACCTTCGTAAATACCGACTGATAGCGCAGCAATCATGTGCTTAAGTGGGTTTGTTTTAATAATACCTTTGCTGCGCATGTATGTAAGCGCATCAACTAAGGCAACACATGCGCCGGTAATTGAGGCTGTGCGGGTGCCGCCATCTGCCTGGATAACATCGCAATCAAGCGTGATGGTGTTTTCACCCAGTAATTTTAGGTCAAGTGCAGCGCGAAGTGAGCGAGCGATGAGACGCTGAATTTCTAACGTACGGCCACCTTGCTTACCGCGCGCGGCTTCACGACCACTGCGAGTATGAGTTGCGCGCGGAAGCATACTGTATTCCGCCGTCACCCAACCTTTGCCTTGGCCTTTCATAAAGCGTGGTACACCTTCTTCCACCGTCGCATTACACAACACCTTGGTGTTACCAAACTCTACAAGAACAGAGCCTTCTGCATGACAAGTGTATTGGCGAGTAATAGTAACGGGGCGAATTTGACTGGCGGTTCTGCCGCTTGGACGCATAGTGTTCTCCACAACGTAAATGCTTAAAAATGAATTGCGATTTACAGTTCTGCCCTGCGTTAAAAATACGAGAAAGTTAACGCGCGGCCAAACGCTGCAAATACAAAATAGCTACGAAATTGCGCTTAAGTATAACGCAATACCCGCAAGCGTTAAAAACGAACTTTGCATGTTTGCTTATTGAAAATCGTAAATGTGGGGTAATATACAAAACACAAGAAAACCTGCCTTCGATTTTCACGTATACAACACGACGTTCGGGTTGTTTTTGCAGGCTTTTATAAAAATTAAAGGATATTTATGATTTACAGCATGACAGCGTTTGCGCGCGTAGAAACGAAAAAAGAGTGGGGCTCAGCGGTTTGGGAAATACGCTCAGTTAACCAACGCTTTTTAGAAACCTACTTCCGCCTACCAGAGCAGTTTCGCTCACTAGAGCCTGTTTTACGCGAGCGTTTCCGCAAAAAGTTGGCGCGAGGAAAAGTAGAATGTGCCTTGCGTTTTACCGCAAACGATGCAGCTGTAACCAAACTTAGCTTAAATGAAGAGCTAGCAAAGCAAGTTCTACACGCGGCCGACTGGGTGCAGTCGCACGGTCAATCTACTGGCGTTAATCCGCTAGACGTATTGCGCTGGCCTGGCGTAATTGCCGCCGAAGAGGCCGATATGGATGCCATTCACGCCGATGTAATGACCGCGTTCGACCAAGCGTTAAATGACTTCATTAGTGCCCGTGCTACAGAAGGCGAAGCGCTTAAAGGCATGATTACGCAGCGTCTCGATGCCATTGAAGCAGAAGCGGAAAAAGTGGCGGCGCGCATGCCTGAAATTATGGTGTGGCAGCGCGAAAGAGTACAGGCGCGCTTTGAAGAGGCAAAAGTAGAGCTAGACGCTGGCCGTTTCGAGCAAGAGATGATCATGCTTGCGCAAAAAGTGGATGTGGCAGAAGAGCTAGACCGCTTAAACGCACATGTTAAAGAAACCCGCAATATCCTTAAGAAGGGCGGGGCAGTAGGCCGCAGACTCGACTTTATGATGCAGGAATTTAATCGTGAATCGAACACCTTAGGTTCAAAATCTATTAGCACTGACATAACGCAATCAGCTGTAGAGCTTAAAGTATTAATTGAGCAGATGCGCGAACAGATTCAAAATATCGAATAGGTTTTTTACCCGTCCAAGAATGTCTTAGAAGCCCTGTTATTTGCTTGT
>CEPO01015230.1_pt1 | contig 28669 bp, 22 predicted proteins | sample 530481 | NCBI WGS metagenome assembly CEPO01 (sample SAMEA2620198, study PRJEB7988) | marine metagenome | biome: marine biome (ENVO:00000447); feature: surface water layer (ENVO:00002042); material: "saline water (ENVO:00002010), including plankton (ENVO:xxxxxxxx)" | depth 5 m
TAAGGGTCAGCTGTCCAGATAGGGCTGTATCAGTCAGCTCACAGCCGATGGGACAGTGATTTTCGAGGGTTTGCGCGCCAAAAAGGCCTGAGGACTGGTCAGTGTCGGCTTTTGGTCAAAGAAATCTGAGCGGAACGGAGATTGGTCCGATTTCCGGCCAGCGGCTCATTTTTATCTGGCCGGAGACCTCAAATCCGTTTGGCGTCGCCTTCAGAAGCTCTGCAAGGGCGACTTTCAGTTCCATCCGCGCGATGTGCAGCCCGGGGCAATTATGCGGCCCTCGACCAAAAGCCAAACTGTCTGAAATGTTTGCGCGATTGAGAACAAACTCGTTTGGCGACGGGAAGACCGACGCATCCCGGTTTGCAGAGCAATAGAGCAACGCTATGGCCTCATCTTTCTTGATCGGGCACCCTTGGATTTCAACATCCTCTGTCGGAGTTCGGGCGAAGCCACGATACGGCGAATAGAGGCGCAGAAACTCCTCTACGGCATCCGGGATGAGTTCCGGAGAGGCTCTGAGCTGGTCTTGCAAATCTTTATGGCGCGACAGGTGAACCGACACGCTTCCGACCATCACCAGCGGCGCAACAATACCGACCACGAGCACCTGACGGACCGTCCCGACAATCATATCCTCAGGCAGTGGTTCGCCATTCTGCCGGGCCGCGAGCAGGGCGCTTGTCGGGTCTGTCGCCGGGTCGAGTGGCTTGTCTTTGCGGAGCGCAATCAAGTTGCGGGCCATGTCATACAGTCTAAGACTAGTGGACTTCATGGTCTCCGGCTCATTCATGTGAACGGAGAGCACAAAGGCTCGCCCCGCTTCATGCAGCGTGTCGAGCCATTCTTCCGGCAATTTCATCCATTCACCGAACACCTGGACCGGTAAAAAGGATGAAAAATCGACACAGATGTCACCTCCTCCGGCGTCAATCATCGGCGCGAGCAAACCCGAAGCATATTCGCGGGTCTTATCTTCCAGCGCATCGGCGTGTTCCGGCTTCAGGAGCGGGTTCAGCGCCCGACGATAGGCGGTGTGTTCCGGTGGGTCGAGGTGGAGCGGTGGACGACGACCTGTGAAAGCGACTTTGGGAACGACGTTCTGAACGCCTGTTGTAAATCTGGCAAAGTCAGAGGCAGCGGCCTTCACGTCCTCATATCGGGATAGCGCCCAGAATCCTCCGAGTTCTTTCGTATAAGCCACGGGACATTCATTGCGAAGCCGCTCATATTCTCGATGAGGACTGTCAAAATCTTCAGCGAGTTCGGGGTCAAAGTCGTTTCGGGCATAAGTCATACGCGTGAATTGCACGACTTAATGAAAGCTGCAAGCGCTTGCATCATGCGAGGTTTCGCTTTTTTTGACGGCTGCACAAAAACGTGTGCTTCAAGTGGAAACTGATGGCTATAGCGCTGAGGTGTGTTTCGCAATTGGTGGTTCGACAAGGAAATTATCCGAAAAGCCCGCAATGCTCTGGTCTGCAGGTCATATCCTTCATACAAACGCACATATCCTGCCCAGGCATGTAAAGATCTGAGAGACCGTGAACGAGACTGAAGCCGCTCTGATAAAACAGGAAGCCCTGCGCCTCAAGTCCGAAGGCGTACCCGCAGAATCTGGTCGATTGCTCGACTTGTTCGATTATCTCGTTGAGCGGACACTTGCGGGCGCACCGCCGAAAGAAGCAGAGATCGCGGCTGTTGTATTTGAACGTGAGATCGTTGCTGACGGTGATGATTCCAGTGTTCGGGTTTATATCCACCGCCTCAGGAAGAGGCTCGAAGACTATTATCTTCGCAATCCAGAACTTGCCCAAACCCAGCTCAAATTACCCCGTGGCGATTACCAGTTCGTGCTCTCCGACGGGGCCATGAACAGAGAAAACACTCAGACCCAGACCGTTGAAACAACACCCAAATACAAATGGCAGCCAGCGCTTTGGGCAAAAATACTGGCCGGTCTCGCAGTACTGAATCTTGCCGGCTGGCTTGTTTTCATGCTTCTCAACCAGACTTTTGGCGCGGCCCAGAAAATTCCGGACGTCTGGACCGAGCTAATCGAAAGTGATCGTGAACTCGCTGTGGTGCTGGGCGATTATTACATTTTTGGTGAGTTCGAAGATGGTTTGTTTCTTCAGCGCCTGATCCGGGATTTTGAGATCAACTCGGCCGACGATCTGAGAGCGCGGCTGCAGGCAGAACCTGACCTTATTGATCGTTATAATGATATATCTCTTGAATACCTTCCAGTCTCTTCTGCCTTTGCTATGGATGATCTGTCGCCGCTCATCAGTTTGAAGCGGAAGCGGATTGTACAAGCGTCTCAACTCGATCCCGAAACCATGAAATGTTGCGATATATTGTATATCGGTCTTACCAGCGGACTCGGATCGCTTGAACAGCAAATCCTTAGAGACGGCCGCTTCAGACTTGGCGATACGTATGACGAAATTGTGGATACCGAGACGGATGAGCTTTATGTCAGCGAGGCCTTTCTGAGCGCTCCCGGTGAGACAGTTTACCGAGACTATGCCATTTTTTCTGTCTATGAAGGGCCTGCTGGAACGACGATTTGGTCCATTGCCGGGACACGTGACACAGGCCTAATCGGTCTGTCTGAGTGGCTCATGTCCCCTGAAAAAGCAGGCGCCCTGGAATTAAGCGGCAACGAGATGACGCCAGGATATTCGGCTTTGTTCGAAATCACCGGTCAAAAACATTTGAACCTCGGAACCAAACTGATCGCTGAAAATGATCCGACTACGAATTAGTTGAGTTGAGATGAAATACATCGACAGGTCGAAAAAAGTGAACATGATCAGTATGTCAGCTATATAGGGTCACAATCCGGACTATGGCTAATCACGAGTTAACTAGCCGGTAAGACATTTCAGGATCACTTGAAAAGAATCTTATCTCCTCGTGACTATACAGTTTCTGTTGAAATATCAGCAGGGGCTGTAAATGCGTATCTCACCCGCAATAACTCTCGTCGCGTCGATCGCGATCGGCATCACTGCTTTGATCGCTGCCAGGGGGTGGCTTCAACCCTCTCAGGCAGATGCGACCTCGGCGGAGCTGATCTCAGAAAAAGCCGAACCTGAAACCCGTTCAGTCGTTGTTGCACGTCGCGCCATTCCGAGAGGTGGTGCCATCGATGTTGAGCGTCTGGGAGTTGAAGATTGGCCGGTGAGCTCCATTCCTGAAGACGCCTTTATGACGCTCGATGAGGTTGGTTCAACCGAGTTTGCTGTTCGACGCGCTCTTCTGCCAATTTCGCCCGGTCAGGCGATTGTCGAGTCCGCGCTCACCGATGCAGGTGTTCGGCCAACGCTGGCGGCGCGCCTCGAGCCAGGCTATCGCGCATTCACGCTCCGTATGACGGATGTGACCGGTGTCGGTGGGTTTGTGTTACCGGGAGACCGGATCGACGTGTTGTTCACATGGGATCAGACGCCGGACAGCAAACAACAGGTTCTGATAACCGAGGTTCTGTTGCAGGATGTCGAGGTTCTGGGTCTCGATCTGAATGATGATCTGGCAAATGAAGACCCGTCTGTTTTCCAGACCGCGACGATCGCAGTGTCCGTGACGGATGCGCAGAAGCTATCGCTAGCTGCCCAGACCGGTACGTTAGCCTTCGTTCTCAGGGGTATTGAGGACCGGGAAATAAAAGAGTTCAAAGCCGAGCGCCTGTCGACCGCCCCCATAGCGCCTTCAACATCTCCCAAACCTGTTACGCGGACGCAGCCTCGCAATACAAGCAATGGCCCGGCCCGAGTCGATGTGCTCACGCCAGCGCAGACGCTTGCCTTTAATGTCCCACGGAGCTGATCAGATGCGCTGTATAGTTTTTTCTGCAATTCTTGCTTCGGTTGTTACCGCTACCGCTTCGGCGCAAAATGCTCCGGCAGACCTCGTCTCAGTCCAAACCATTCAGCATTTGCCAGAGGCTCATCAGAGCGAGCTCGCACTCGCTGTCGGCCGCTCAGAGCCCGTCTTCAGCAATGTTTCATTCAACAAAGTTGCGGTTTCTGATGATGAAGTCGTCGAAGTCACGCCGATGAGTGACCGGCAATTGCTGATCCGTGGCAAAAGCGTCGGCCGGACAAATGTCATCGTCTATGAAGACGGCACTCTGGTGAAGATGATCAATGTCGAAGTCACACAGGACCTCGACAGTATTGAGGCGGATCTGAAGGCCCTGTTTCCGGAACATGAGTTTAAGCTGCGCCGTGTCGCCGAGAAGATCTACATTGAAGGTGAGATTGAAGACACGACGATTGAGGAGCGTGTCATCAATGTCGTGGAAAGCTACGCGCCCGACAAGGTGATCAATGCGCTCACGGTGAAAAGCCCACGTCAGGTGGCGCTTAAGGTTCGCTTTCTTGAAGCCAGCCGCGATGACATCAAGCAATTGGGGCTCGGCAATTTCATTGCTCGTGCGGGCGACTTTGCGTTCTCGTCTCCCGCTGCGCTGGTGTCTGGTCTTGCGCCGAACACCAATGGCATTATCTATGGTGGGTCTGACCGGACCACACTCGATGTGCTGATCCAGGCACTTGAAGAAAAGGGCACCATTCGGACGCTCGCGGAGCCGAATCTTGTCGCGACATCCGGCCAGCCAGCCTCCTTCCTTGCGGGTGGTGAGTTTCCTGTGCCGATCGCAGCTGAAGACAATCGCATCACGATTGAATTTCGTGAGTTTGGTGTAAGCCTCGATTTCGAGCCTGAGGTGCTGTCGAAAGACCGAGTGAATCTGAAAGTTAAGCCGGAAGTCAGTCAGGTCGATCAGCGAAATTCTATCCGCCTGTCCGGATTTGAAATTCCCTCTCTGATCGTGCGCAAGGCCGACACAAATGTTGAGCTGACCAGCGGGCAGACTTTTGCGATCGCCGGATTGCTTCAAAACAGCTATGACAACAACGTTGTACAGACACCTTTCATCGGAGATGTCCCGATTATTGGCTCCCTGTTTCGATCCACGCGTTTCCGCGAGCGTGAGACTGAGCTGATCATCCTTGTGACTCCTGTTCTGATCAATGCTGCCGAACAGATTTCAGCTGAGAAAGAGGTGCTTCCGGATGTTCAGAAGCCGTCAGAAGCCGAACTGTTTCTGCTCGGGGATGTCTCTCGCAATCTGCAGCAATATTCTGCGGAATAATTCATGTCTGACAAAGTCGCGTCCTGGAATAATTGGCTGAATGATCGCAGAGGCGGAATGCTCACCTGGTTTGCGCTGATAACGCCGGCTCTGGTGAGCGTTGCGGCGCTGGCGATTGATATTGGCCGGATTTATGCGCTGGAGAACGACCTGCAGCTCGCAGCGGATTCTTATGCCAGAGCCGCAGCCTTCGAGCTGGACCGACAACCAGACGCGATCGCGCGTGCAAGCCAGGCCGCCAATGATCTGCTCCACAATGATCAGCGGTTCGGGCAGGGCGGAAGCTCAGACGTCACGGTGGCTAACCTTCGGTTTCTGAAAGACATTCCATCATCCGACACGGCAGATATCACTTCGGACTTCGATACCTCAGTAAGCGCGGATGCGCGTTATGTTGAAATCACTGTGTCGCCGAAAACGATTTCAACGCTCCTGCCGACCGACATGGTTTCAGGCGTGTTGTCGATCGAACTGGAAGCCAAGGCTGTGGCGGGTGCGAGCAGGGGTGTCTGCAATATGGCCCCGATGTTCGTGTGCAACCCTGTCGAAGACACGGGCGGAAATTTGTTTGCGCTTGGCAAAACACGCAGTTTTCAGCGTCGTCAGGTTCTCCTTCTGGAAAAGGGAAACGGCAAGGATTCAACCTATTTTCCGGGCAACTTCGGATATCTGGAAGTTGGTGGGTCAGGTGCAAGTGATTTGAAGGACGCGATGTCTCTGGCCAAGCCGAATAATTGTGTCTCACAGGATGGGGTGGAGCTGCGCACCGGTGCGGTGGCGTCTGTCGTCGATGGCTTCAATACCCGCTTTGACATCTATGAGGGCAGCTACAAGAAAGAATCCAACAATCCGGCCTACGCGCCAGCGGAGAATGTGACCCGTGGCGTCAGCGGCAAAGCCTGCAAGGAATCTGCAGACCCGAACGCCATGGGATTGCCGCGCGATGCCTGCCATCTGACTGGCACCTGCACGGATGCGGATGGTCGTTTGGGTGATGGAGACTGGGACTTCCCGACTTATCTGGAGGTCAATCATGGCGCGCCGGTCTCCGTTACGATCAACGGAACCAATTTCACCATCAATTACGCAACTCGCAAGGTCTCGCCGGAGCTTCCATCGCGCTATGAAGTCTATCGCTGGGAAATCGAAACCAACCGTATTCCGGGATCTGTTGGCTATGGCGCGTCGACAACCCCTGAAAATGGTGAACCTGCCTGCTATTCCGGAGGAACAGCTGCGGGTGTGGACCGGCGCGTCGTCCGGGTCGCCGTGCTGGATTGTCTCGCACTCGACGAGCAATATGGCATAAACGGCTCCTCGGCTCCGCCGCTTCCTGCCAAGGCATTCTGGCAATTCTTCATCACCGAGCCGATCGGCAGCACCAGCGACATGCAAATCTGGGGCGAGATGATTGGTCCGGTGACAAATGAGACCGACGAGCTTGCGGTCGAGACGGCGAGGGTCGTCCGATGATCCGCAGGCTTCGCAAATTCAGTTTTTGCCAATCCGGTATGGCCGCGCTTGAAACGGCTCTCATCCTCCCAATTCTGGCCGCGCTGGGGCTGGCCGCCACGGACGCCGGAATGATGATGCTGACGCTCCACAAGATGGAGACGGGCCTGGCCGCTGGTGGCAGTTTTCTGGCGCGCAGCCGGGACCTGATCAACGACCAGCAGGCCGCAAAAAATGTCGCCGTCACCGGACACAACGCCAGCGGGTATGATCCCGTTGTGGCGGGATGGTCGGCATCTGACGTCTCTGTTTATATCGTAGACGTGCCGAATGCGGGTGGTGATCAGTCGCTTGTTCTGAGAGGCGGGGACGGGCTGAAAATCGCCCGGTTTGAAAGCAGCATCTCCTATAAGGGGCTGGGTTTTCTCAGCATGATGAATACCGGCGCGATCACGCTGAAAGCGCGTCATGAAGAGCGGATTTTCGGGGGGCTCTCATGACCCTTCTGAAACGCTGGCGTCAGAACCGATCAGGCGCGACCATGGTGGAAGTCGGCCTGCTTGCGCCGATTGTTCTTCTTATCCTCGTTGCAATTGTCGAGCTGTCTATCTTTGTCTGGCAGTGGAACAGTCTGCAGCGCACGGTCCGGACTGGCGTGCGTCTGGCAACGATGTCTGCGCCTGTTCCGTCAGAGCTGTCATCTCTGGTTTCGAGCTCTGTCGGCACCTCGGTGGGTGACTATGTCATCAGCTGTGACGGATCCACGCGGACATGCTCCTCCGGTAATTATGATACCACAGCCATGAACCGCATTCTCACCGGCGGGGATGGCATATGCGCCAGTCAGACCAATGTCAGCCGACGCGGGCTGTGTGACATGATGCCCGGAATTCAGGAGCAGAACATCTATATTGAGTACCGGTCGTCGCTCAATGAAGTGTCTGGTGCTCCGGGCGGGCTTCAACCAATCGTTACTCTTAAGGTTAAAAATGTTGGCCTTAGTTACACGCTGCTTTCAGCGTTTAATGGTGCACTGAATTCGCTCCCTTCCACCAGCGCAACAGCGATGGGGCAGGACTTGTCAGAGGGCGCGTTCAAATAATGACACCAAACCAGACCAGACAGACACATCTTATCCGGCTGCTCCTCATTACGCCGGACCCGGAGACCCCCTTGGCGACCGCTTTCGATGCGGATCGTCTGTTTCATTCTTTCGTGCGTCAGACAATCACCCGAGACGACCTGCAGGAGTTCAGGCCCGATGTGGTGGTGATTGCTTCGTCGGAAGAGCAGAGACTCTCTGAAGTGTTTCAGTCTCTGAAATCGATGTCGTGGGCGCCGTCCTTCATTACCGTAGGGGATATCCACGTTACTGATCTTCGTTCGTTGATCAGTTATCCGCGCGCCCACACGCTGCCAACCGATGCTGCGCCCATGGAGGTTGTGTCGCTTGCGCTGCGCGTAAAAATGGAAGCCGCGTTGGAGCCGCAAACAGACACGAACGGTCAGTGCTGGGCCGTAACCGGTGCCGTTGGCGGGGCAGGGGCGTCTCTGATAGCCATAGAGATTGCCTATCAGCTGATGAAACGCACCAAGAACGCGCCAAGCGTGTGTCTGATCGACCTTAATTTTGAGGACGGAAGCCTCGCAACCTATCTGGATTTGTCTCCGGGTCTGGATGTGTCCGTCATGTGCGCGGCGCCTGAACGGATTGATGCGTCCCTGCTTGATGCGTTTGTCAGCGAGCATGAAAGTGGTCTGAAGCTTCTGGCGGCACCGCGGGGCGCGCGCTTCAAGGCCAAGATCAGCCCGGACGTCATTCTTCGGCTGCTCGAAATCTCCTGTGAAATGTACGACTATATCGTCGTTGATATTCCGCGCTGGCGCCAACCCTGGACAGAGGCTCTGGCACAGGGCGCAGACAAGTTTCTGGTCGTCAGCGAGCTCACCGTTCCGGCTTTGCGCGCTGCGCGGAACCTTTGCGCGGATCTCGAAGTCATTTCGCGGAATGTGCTTGAGCCAACCATCATTCTGAACCGCATGGCAAAGCGCATGTTCGGCCACTCCATTTCGGTCGACAAAGCCGAAACGGCGCTTGGCCGGAAGGCGCTGGCATCGGTGTCTTCTGACTGGGACGCGGCCCAGGCAGCAGTGAATATGGGCATGCCGATCTCGATGGCGAACCCGGGCGCGAAAATGGCCAAGGATATCACTGGCATCATCGACAAACTCTCTGGCACTGCGAAAGCCAAAAAAGAAAAAGAGGCGGCGTGATGGGACGGTTTCTGTTCTCCGGTTCGAAAAGCGATGTTCTAGAGGTTGAAGACCCATCCGAAGAATGGGTGGCCACCGATCCGGAAAAAGTCTCTGTGCAGATTGACGATAAGCCGGACCCGGTACCTGAATCAAAACCAGTTGAGTCTGGGTTTGATCTGCTGGACGCCAAATTGCGCGTTCATTCCCGACTGATTGATGAGATTGATCTTTCGCTTCTGGAAAAGCTCGACGAAGAAGATCTGAAAGCGCAGGTCACACGTCTGGTTCGCGATATTGTGCGCGAAGAGCGCATCGCGATGAACGCTGTGGAAGTCGCGGAATTTGCATCGTCAGTTTTTGACGAAATGACGGGTCTGGGGCCAATTGAGCCCTTGTTGAAGGATGAATCCGTCTCTGACATCCTGATCAACGGCTACCAACAAGTCTATGTTGAGCGTAAAGGCGAGCTCGAACTCGCTAATGTGCGCTTTCTGGACAATGACCATCTCCTCAGAATTGTGAACCGCATTGTTGCGGCAGTCGGGCGGCGCGTGGATGAATCCCAGCCGCTTGTGGATGCGCGTCTGCTTGACGGCTCGCGGGTGAACGCCGCGATCTCTCCGATTGCGGTGGATGGCCCGCTCGTGTCCATTCGGAAATTTTCAAAAAGCCCGCTCACTCTTGAGAAACTTGTCAGCTATCGTGCCATGCCGCAAGAGGTTGCAGACTTTCTGTTCGGCGCCGTCCGGGCCCGGACCACGACACTGATCTCGGGGGGGACAGGGTCAGGTAAAACAACGCTTCTGAACGCGCTGTCAGTGGCGATCAGTCCGAAGGAACGTCTGATCACAATCGAGGATGCCGCCGAGCTTCAGCTTCAGCAGCCGCACGTTGCGCGGATGGAGACCCGCCCGCCCAACATTGAAGGCAAGGGTGAAATCAGACAGCGTGAACTCGTCAAGAACGCCCTTCGTATGCGCCCGGACCGCGTTATTCTGGGTGAGGTGCGATCAGGCGAAGCCTTTGACATGCTTCAGGCCATGAACACCGGACACGAAGGATCGATGGCGACGATCCACGCAAACAATCCGCGCGAGGCGATCAGTCGTCTTGAGCAGATGGTCGCCATGGCGAGCATGGGGATGAGCCAGGACTCCATCAGAGGGCAGATTGCCTCAGCGGTTCATCTCATCGTTCAGGCGCAACGACTTTCCGATGGCTCACGTCGAGTGGTCTCCATCGGCGAGATCACTGGCATGGAAGGTTCAGTCGTTCAGCTTCAGGAATTGTTCGTTTTCAAACGGCTTCACACGGAAGAAGACGGACGTGTGATCGGCGAATTCCGCGCAACCGGGCTTCGCCCGAAATGTCTGGACGAAATGCAGCGTCGCGGGTGCGGCGTCCCCATGGAAATCTTTGATCCGTCTCGCGTACTGGCGCACAGTCATGCCTGATTTCTTCGACGAAAACCTTCCCTATTATCTGATGATTTTCGGTTCGGTCGTGATGGCCGTGCAGTCGACCTTTGGCATGTTGCGCCAGAGCGGAAACACGCGGAAAGTCAATCATCGCCTGAAAGTGTCAGACGGCAGTAAGTCTATCTCTGAGGTCATCTTACGGTTGCGGCGCGAGCGCGGCCTGACCGAGGATGGCGAAATTCAGAGCGGATTTGAGTATTTCAACCGGCTGATCACCCGGTCCGGCATGGCGATCAAGCTTTATCATCTCGGGATATTTGCCGCTCTCGTGGCGGCCGTCGTGGGCGGCGCTGTTTTCTATTTCGCAGAAAGCATTCTTTTTGGCGCGACGGCTGGTGTGATTGTCGGTCCGCTCGTAGTGCTCTTCTTCATGAAGTCCAAGGTCGCCGGGCGGAACAAGAAACTCGGACGCCAATTGCCAGATGCGCTCGAAGTGATCACACGCAGTCTGGAAGCTGGCCATCCCGTGCCGGTGGCTGTTGCGCTGGTCGGTCGCGAAATGCCGGATCCGATCGGTTCGGAATTTGGGCTTGCCGCTGACGAAATTGCGTATGGCTCCAGCTTGCCGGAGGCAATCCGGAAGATGGCCATTCGGGTTCAGCATCCGGATATCGACCTCTTTGCCGCTACGGTGCGTGTGCAGGAAAAAACCGGTGGCAATTTATCGGGTCTGTTGCGGGCCAATGCTGACACGATCCGCGCACGCCAGAAAATGCGCCTGAAGGTGAAAGCGGCATCCTCTGAGGGACGCGCATCGGCCATGATTCTGACGTCTGCGCCGTTTCTAGTGGGTATCTCACTTCATCTGCTTACGCCGCATTTTTACGGTGAGGTGATTGGTGAGCCGATGATCCAGATGGGATTGGGCGGCTTTTTTCTCTGGATGGTGATTGGCAATCTCGTCATGCGCCAGATGATCAATTTCAAGGTGTAGCATGCAGGATCTGATCAACGCCGCGTCCAGCACACCGCCGCTCTATTACGCTATCGCCCTTATCATCATGCTGGCGGGCGGAACAGTCGCTTTCCTCCAATCCCGGACCAGTGCCGCGCGCATTCAGGGGCGGCTTGACGGAGACACAGGCGCAGGGGCCAAAATGAAGACGGCGAAACCGTTCTTACCCGGGTTTCTGGAAAACCTCGGCAAAAAGACGGCGGGTGTTTTGCTGACCTCGGAAGAAGCCAAGAGCGCGCTTCGCAAACGTCTGATCATGGCGGGTTATTTTTCAAAGTCCGCGCCGTACTGGTATACCGGCGCGCGTATTTTCTGCCTGATCATGCCGCAGGCCGTGCTGTTGATGGTGTGGCCGGGATTCTTTGGTCATCTGGCCACCAATTATCTGGTCTATGCGTCACTGGGCCTCGCGATTATCGGGTTTATCGGACCCAGCTTCTATCTCGATAAGTGCATTTCCTCCCGTCAGGATGAATATCGAGATGGCTTTCCGGATATGATGGATTTGCTTGTTGCGTGCGTTGAGGCGGGGCTCAGTCTCGATGCGGCCGTCGGGCGTGTCGCTGAAGAGCTCACCAATCGCTATCCCAATCTTGCGGACCATCTGAAGATTCTGACTCTGGAGCTGCGAGCGGGGCGGTCACGACAGGACGCCTGGTCCAGTCTGGCTGAACGGTTGGGGCTGGAAGAGGCCCGTTCGTTGTCGACAATGCTCAGGCAGTCAGAGGAGCTCGGCACCTCTATTGGTCAGACGCTGAAAGTTTTCTCAGATGAAATGCGCGAAAAACGTATGCTGACGGCGGAAGAAAAGGCGCTGGCACTGCCTGCGAAACTGGTTGTGCCGCTGATTGTCTTCGTCTTTCCGTCGCTTCTGGGCGTCCTGTTACTACCAGCAGTCATTCGTATGATGTGGGTCATGGCGGCGAGCTAGCTTAGATCGCTTCCGGAATCCGCCTCAGGATCTCCAATGCGTCAGTTTTTCCTTTATGAAACGTGTAGCAAAGCGTAGATAGGCTTTGAATTGCTGACAGAAATCGGCTTCGAGTTGCGCAAAGCCGTCCAGATCAGCCGCTGGCCTTCAATAATGGGGAGTGGAACCACCTGCCTGATAATCCGAAACCGACAAGACCGACAGAAATGTGCGGTCGGGCGCTTTGAGGTTGACTCTCTTGCATGATTGGCAGGCCCTGATGGTTTAAACTTGCGCTATTATTAGGACATTTCATGCGAAGAAGTCCCATACTTATCTTTTATGCTGCTGTGAAATCTGGTTATTTGATTTTGGGAACAAACGATGTCCTTAGTTCGCTAGTAATGGTGACGAAGCCGACATCATCGACAGCTTGAACCGCGTTGTTAGCTTTGGCTGGCGACAGGTTTATTTTCTGGGGACGCAGTGAGTTTTCATGGCAAAATTTGTACCCGTTGAGCCTTTCAATCTGGTCATTTTTGGGGGGACTGGAGATCTGTCCCGGCGCAAATTATTGCCCGCCCTCTTTCATCGGTATCTGGACGATCAGATTCGAGGCGATACCCGGATTATCGCCACAGCTCGCTCGGAGATGAGCGATGAAGATTTTGTCGAAATGGCTCGCGAGGCCTGTCGGGCGTCCACATCAGACGATCTCTGGACAGATGACGCATGGAGCTACTTTTCCGAGATGCTGAGTTACGCTCCGCTAGACATCGCAGCGCCGCCTGAAGAGTGGAATAACCTGGCCGACAAAGTTGGGAAGTCCGACCACACCGTCATCTATTATCTGGCAACGTCTCCATCGCTTTATGTCAAAACCTGTGGCGGGCTGGAAGCCGCAGGCATGGTGAATGAAAATTGCCGGGTCGTCCTGGAAAAACCGATTGGTCATGATTTGTCATCTGCGCAGGAAATCAATGACGGCGTTTGCGCGATCTTCAACGAAGATCAGATTTACCGGATTGATCACTATCTTGGAAAAGAGGCTGTCCAGAACCTGATGGTATTGAGGTTCTCCAACTCCTTGTTTGAGCCGCTCTGGTCTCGCAATCACATCGATCACATTCAGATCACTGTTTCAGAGAATCTCGGTTTGGAAGGGCGTGCGGGCTATTATGATGGGTCGGGCGCGCTACGCGATATGGTGCAGAACCATTTGCTCCAGCTCCTTTGCCTGATTGCTATGGAGCCGCCGAACTCGATGGATGCAGACGACATCAGGACGGAAAAAATCAAGGTTTTGCGTGCGTTAAAGCCGGTCGATCACACATCAGCGAACCGGAACACTGTTCGGGGGCAATATGAAGAGGGGGTTGTCGGCGGTAAAATGGTTCGCGGCTATACCGATGAACTTGGTGCCGACGATTCGAATACTGAGACTTTTGTCGCGCTGAAGGCAGAGATCGAAAACTGGCGCTGGGCTGGCGTACCATTGTATTTGCGAACGGGTAAGCGGATGAGCCGTCGCAGTTCAGAGGTGATGATCCAGTTCAAGCCGGTGGCGCACTCGATCTTCACAACGCCTCGGAATGAACCGAACCGCCTCGTGATCAAACTGCAACCGGATGAGGGGGTGCGGCTGTTTTTGCACATCAAAGAACCGGGGCCGGGCGGGCTGCAGATCAAATCCCTGCCGTTGAACCTGTCTTATGCGGACAATTTTACGGTCCGGTATCCTGATGCTTATGAACGGCTTTTGATGGAAGTGGCGCGCGGCAATCTTGCGCTGTTCATGCGGCGCGATGAGGTTGAGGCGGCCTGGAGATGGGTGGATGGAATCATTGAAGCCTGGCAAGCGCTGGATTCCAAACCCGAACGCTATTCGGCCGGCACAGATGGTCCGCTCTCAGCGGCGATGATGCTCGATCGTGATGGCCGGGTCTGGCACAAACCGGTGACATCATGAATATGCCAGAATTGGAAGTGTACGCATCCAGGGATGAGGCGTTGATGGTGTTGGCGGAGGCCATTGAGCAGGGCATTCAAAACGTTCTGTTGGCGAAGCCTGAAGCCAGGATTCTGCTGTCAGGCGGCTCTACACCTGCACCTGCTTATCGGGCGCTTGCAGCGCGAGATATTGATTGGTCGTCTGTGACGATCGGACTTGTCGACGACAGATGGGTGCCGCCAGATCACCCAGCATCCAATGAGAAGCTCATTCGCGAAAATCTGCTTGCCGCTGGCGCATCCGAAGCAAATTTTGTTCCGATGAAATCGCCGGAGGCTTTGCCTCAGGGCAGTATGAATGAGGTTTCGGCAGCCTATGAGATCTTTATGCAGGCCGATGTCGTTGTGCTGGGAATGGGGCCGGATGGGCACACGGCCAGCTGGTTCCCGCGGGCAAAAGGTCTGGACGGCGCCCTCTCAGAATCGACGACCCAGCCGGTGGTTGCGATCGATGCATCGGGCAGTCCGGTTGCCGGTGACTATCCCTTGCGTGCCACTGTGACATTGCCGGTCATCAAAAATGCAAAACAGGTGATTTTGCTCATAACCGGCGAAGAGAAGCGCGAGGTCTGGCAGAACGCAGAGGCAGGTCTCCCAATTCACCAGGCCTATAAAGTACGAAAAAATGACATCCGGAGCATCTGGGCACCATGACAGACTTGCACCCCGAAATTCGCCACATAACCGAACGTATTCGTGACCGCTCTGTTGAAAGCCGTCAGGAGTATCTGGATCTCATTCGGTCATACAAACCCGATGGGTTTGCGAGAACCCGCCTGACGGAAGGCAATCAGGCGCATGCGAGTGCCGGGTGCGCCGTGATGGACAAGGTTCAGCTTCTGGGCGGAAGCTGGCCTAATATCGGTATCGTCACGGCCTATAATGATATGCTGTCTGCGCACCAGCCTTATGAGATCTATCCGGAAATCATCCGGAACGCCGCGCGTGAAGCCGGGGCAACAGCTCAGGTTGCGGGTGGTGTGCCAGCCATGTGCGATGGCGTCACACAAGGCCAGGACGGAATGGAGCTTTCTCTTTTCTCCCGGGACGTGATCGCCATGGCGGCTGGAATTGCGCTCAGTCACAATACTTTTGATGCGGCGATGTATCTTGGTGTGTGTGACAAGATTGTTCCGGGTCTGCTGGTCGCGGCAATGCGGTTTGGTTGGCTGCCAGCGGTGTTCGTGCCTGCCGGGCCAATGCCGTCTGGACTTCCCAATCCGGAGAAAGCGCGTATCCGGCAGGAATTTGCGCGCGGTGTCGTTGGGCGGGACAAGCTTCTGGAAGCGGAAGCGGCAAGTTATCACTCGCCTGGAACCTGCACATTCTATGGGACAGCCAATTCGAACCAAATGGTCATGGAGATGGTGGGCCTTCATCTGCCCGGATCTGCTTTTGTGCAGCCAGGGGATGACCTCCGCGCCGCACTGACGTCTGAAGCAACGCGAAAGGCCGCTGCGCTGTCCATTGCAGGGGATTATCTGCCGGTCGGCGAGATGATTGATGAACGATCCGTCGTCAACGCCGTGGTCGGTCTTATGGCAACCGGTGGCTCGACAAATCTTGTGTTGCATCTGGTCAGTTTCGCGGCCTCAGCCGGCATCAAGCTGACACCTGAGGATATGGCGGATCTGTCCGCAGTCACACCATTGCTTTGCAAAATTTATCCCAACTCTGCCGCCGATGTGAACCATTTCCATGCGGCTGGCGGTATGGGATTTCTGATCCGGGAATTGATTCAGGGGGGGCTGGTGCACGCAGATGCGAGGACCATCTCTGGGACGCTAAAAGACCAGATGATGGAGCCGGTTCTGTCTGAGAATGGCGAGCTCAACTGGCGAGAGCCACCTTCTGAAAGTGGTGACCTTGACATCTTGCGCCCGGTGTCCGATCCGTTCGACCCGGAAGGTGGCCTCAAATTGCTTACAGGCAATCTGGGGGAGGGGGTCACCAAGATTTCTGCCATCAAGGAAGAGCACCAGTATGTTGAAGCACCGGCCCGTGTTTTCGACACACAGGCGCAGGTCACGGCAGCTTACAAGTCAGGTGAATTGAACCGCGATGTGATAATTGTCGTGCGTTTTCAGGGACCAGCAGCCAATGGTATGCCAGAGCTCCACGGTCTGACGCCCATTCTAGGATCGCTTCAGGATGAAGGGTATAAAGTCGCTCTTGTCACCGATGGACGGATGTCCGGCGCCAGCGGAAAAATTCCCAATGCCATTCATCTGTCACCGGAAGGGGCACGCGGAGGGCCGATTGCGACATTGCGCGATGGCGATGTTGTCAAACTCGATTGTAAAACAGGCCAATTGTCCTTCGTGGGTGATGAGGCTGAATTTGCGACGCGCGAGCCAGACGTGTTTCGACCAAATCGAAGCGATGTCGGTCTGGGGCGTGAGCTCTTTGGTGTGATGCGAACGCAAGCTGGTGACGCGTCTTCGGGCGCCAGCTTTTTCAGCTTTCCAGGCATGGCGTCGACATGAGCGCGACGGTATTGGTGGGTGATGTTGGCGGGACGAATGTTCGGCTCGCAAAGGCGACCGGCTCGATCGGAAGTATCGCCCTTCAGGACGTTCAGATCTATACTGACCCGGCGATCGTCAGCCTTGACGATGCCATTGCGCGATATGCTGATGAGCAGGGCGGGTTGCCAGACAGAGCTCTTTTTGCGCTTGCTGGTCCGATTTCATCCAGCGGATCGATAAAACTGACAAATCGGGACTGGCCGCAGGTAAACCCCGACCTTCTCCGCAGCAAGTTCAAAATGTCTGCAACGTCGGTGGTCAATGATTTTGCGGCCATGGCCCGCGGTATACCGGAAATTCCACAATCGAGCTTCGAGACGGTGATTGAGGGCCGAGGCCAGTGTGAGCAAGGGTCAGACCAGACCGTTCTGGTCACCGGCCCCGGAACCGGGATGGGAGTCTCGACGCTTCGTCGAACGAGAGGAAAGGGCTGGCAGGTCATTACGGGCGAAGGCGGGCATGTGGCGTTTGCGCCGAGAAATGAGCGCGAAATGGCTATTCGGGACATTATTAGCCGCACACATGGCTTTGTCTCCGTTGAGATGATCGTCTCTGGGCGCTGGTTACGTCCTGTCTATGAAGCGATTTGCGAACTGCATGGGGCAGGTCCTGAAGATCTTAGCCCGCAATCCATTCTCGACCGTGCGGACAAAGGTGATGCCATCTGCACGGACGTCTGTACCTTCCGCGCGAATGCCCTGATGGGTGCTGTGGGGGATGCCGCCATGATTACCGGCGCGACATCCGGGGTGGTCATGACCGGCGGAGTCGCGAAAAGAATGGTCAAATGGCTTCGACTCACCGAAGCCATTGATCGCTTTCGTGCTCGCGGTCTAATGTCTTTTTATCTCGGGGAGACGCCGCTTAGTGTACTGAAAAACGATGAGGCACCGCTGATTGGAGCGGCCGCCCTTGCCCTTGAAATGGAGTCTCAGTCCTGATGTCCGCTATTCCGCATGAAATACTGAACCGCGTTCGTGACTGTAAAATTGTCCCGGTGATCACGCTCAGTGACGTGGATCACGCGCTACCGCTCGCGGATGCTTTGATGGCGGGCGGTGTCGATTTTCTCGAGGTCACGCTCCGGACGTCATCAGCACTTGCTTGTATCGAAAAAATGGCCAGCAGCGGTGTCGACGCCATGGTTGGTGCAGGGACGATTACGCGACCTGAGGATGTGACGGCTGCGAAAAATGCTGGCGCGAGATTTCTGGTCTCGCCAGGTGCGACGCCTGCGCTTATTCCTGAATTGCAGGCTTTTGACGGCCCCGTCTTTCCGGGCGTTGCGAGTGTCTCTGAGGCCATGATCATGCGCGATCACGGCTTTACGGTTCAGAAATTCTTCCCGGCCGAGCCAGCAGGGGGACCGGGCTTTCTGAAGTCGATCGCTGGTCCGATGCCGGACATCCGGTTCATTCCCACAGGTGGAATTTCTCAAGCCAATGCGCCCGGCTATCTGGAGCTGGAGAACGTGATCGCTGTTGGTGGCTCCTGGATTGTTCCAAACGCTCTGATTGCAGAGAAAGACTGGGCGGGCATCACAAAGCTCTGTCTGGATGCGCGCCAAAGACTTGAATCAGTGGCTTAATTCGGGATTGGGTCGACAAGGCCACCGCAGCGGATCTGAAACACGCCAGTCAAGTTTGGGATCCGTAAGTCAGCCTCAGAATGCGGCCTGGATCTGCAGTCCGATCGTGCGCGGCGTTCCGAGTTCAACACTATAGAACCCTCCTGACCGAACATATTCCTCGTCGGTCAGGTTCTGACCTGTCAGGGCGATGCTCCAGTTGTCGAAGCGATAACCCGCGTTCAGATCGACCAGCAGGCGCTCATCATTGTTGAGATAGCCAGGATAGACGGAATTTCCGTTGTTCGTGAAGGAGGAACCTTCATACGTCATTCCCAGAAATCCGAACCATCCTTTATCGGAGACATAGCTCAGGCGCGCCGAGCCGTTCCAATTCGGCGCATACTGAAACTCAAGGCCAGACAAGAAAGACAAGTCCGAGGCAAGGTTTGCAGGAGGTTGTTGATTTTGAGCTCGGATGACGGCGTTCGCCAGAGCGACGTCGAATTGTTCGAATTCTGTTTTTGTGTATCCAAGACTGGTGTCGAGCGCCCAGTAACGGTTCATCTGCCAGTTCGACTCGAGTTCGAAGCCATAGAGATTTGAGCTTCCGACATTGAACCCCAATTCGTCCTGAGGCAGCTCAGAAAGCCCGATAATCACCTGCTGGTCTGTCCAGTCTGTGTAAAACAGATTGGCATTCACACGCAGAGAATTATTCAACCAGAGTGACCGATAGGCCAGCTCATAGGTCCAGGTGTATTCGGGATCAAATTGCGACACGAATTGCCGTGGGATATTCAGGTCAGAGCCGCCAGATCGATATCCGCGCCGGACGAAGAAACCCAAAGATTGATCCTCGTCCAGATCATAAGTCACCGAGGCTGAGGGCAGTATGGCATCATACTCCTGTTCAGCTTTAGTGCTCGCTTCCTGTAGCGCATTTTCGAAATAGGCGTTTGAATAAACCACTGCCTGATCGATAAAGGGTTCAAAACCGGCAAGCTGGGGGAGGTAATACAGCGAGCTTGCATCGGGCAGGCCCAGTGATTCACCGCTGACCGTGAGGCCGGTGGTATGCAATTCATGGTCATATCGGACGCCGGCAGACAGGTGAATTTTCGAGGTAAGGTCAAAATCACCCTCGAAAAAAATGGCCTTGTTCTTGATATCCAGAGGTTCGCTTGTGAGCGCGTAATAGCCGCCGGTTTCAGGGTAATTGAGAGCCGCGTTCCACGAAATTCCATCAGTGTAGGTCGCAACCAACTCATCAAATCCGGGCGTTCCGGAGAGCGGAGCCAGATAATTGCGAACTTCGGCTTCAACTGTCGGATAAAGTCCATTGTAAACGGTGCCTTGTAAGCCGTTTACCCGGTCCATGTCAAAATTGTATTCGTCTTCTTTCGAGCTAGCATAAAACAAGCCGAACTGCCCTCTGAAACGTTCATTGACGTCGAGGTCCAGAAGAAATTCCTGAGTGAAAATTGCCTGTTTCTCCCGCTGGGTCGCGGAAGGGTCGAAGGTCAGACGGCCTTCGGGAACATAAGGTATGGAAAACGGGTTCTGAATGACAAAACTGACATTTGGATAATAGGCGGGATTGATCCCGTGGCGATGGTCCAGCCGGACAAAGTCTTCAGCAAAACTGTAAGAGGTCGTCGACTTGACACCAATCCGATCAGATACCGCCCAATCGGCCTGTAACGCGTAATTCGCGCTTTCTAGCGAATGATCATCGGGAGAGGTCGAATAGTTCAGACGCTCAGCTTCTGTTCCGGGCGTGATATCAAACGGAAGAACAAATCCGGTGCCATCCTCAGTGCGCCTGTCCGTCAATCCGCCACCGAAATCAACCTGCTTTTGTTCGACAGAAAACAGGACAGACAAATCCGGATCAGGTTCAAAGAGCAGCTTGCCCCGAACCATATGCGAATCTTTGAAATCGACATAGTTTCCAGTGAAAACGTTCCGCGTATATCCCTCACGCTCGACGAGTTCAGCCGATATCCGGAATGCCAGAACATCGTCCAGAATTGGGCCGCCGAAAGCGATAGAGCTTGAGACATTGTCCCCATACTCTGAGGTGAGGTATCGCACGCGTCCTTTTGCGTCCCACTGAAACTGAGGGTCCATCGTTGTGATGACGACTGCGCCGGCCAAAGCATTTCGGCCCTGGTAAGTCGACTGGGCACCACGCAGGATCTCGATCTGATCAACATCCCAGATACTGTCGGTCGCAATGCGGGCAGCCTTATCGCCAAGAGTGGCGCCATCGACGTAAATTTGTGCCAATGGCGTCGTTGAAGCACCAAGAAGATCATCAGAGGGCATGCCGCGGATGACAAACTCGCCATCAGCGCTTCCGAGATTGACATTGGCTGTATACCGGAAGCTGTCCGATAATTGTGCCAAACCCGCATCTTCAAGATCCTGACCAGTGTGCACGGCAACTGAGGACACAGTATCCTGCAGGCTCTGATCGGAATTTTCACCCTTCACATAGATGGTCGGTAGGACCACCTGAGGATCCACATTCGCAGACTCCTCGGTCTCCCCAACCGGTTCCGCTGCTGCACAAAAACCAGCTGTGATGCTCCACAGCAAGGCTGAACGTGTTAATATTTGAAACACTGTATACCCCAGCTAAACCGGCATCCCCAAAACAGCGGGTTTTGCTCCTCTGAATACAGTACTCTCCTTATTAGAAAAAGTAAGAAATCCCGAAAAAACAGAAATCAAAGGTCAGAAATTTATGAAATATTCCATTTGATCAGCCGCTCATGATTATATGATAGAGATCGATATTGCTCATGCTTTGAAGACTCAAAAGGTCAATTCCGGTTTGCGCCTGAAGCTCACCGATCACCGATTGTCGAATATCCGTTGCAGTGTATTGAGAGAGCTCCGTATCGCTGACTCTCTCGCCGTTGCGGAGATAGGAAACAAGCAGGCCGAGACCAGCTAATGCCTGATTGTCGAGCTCATCCCATTGGTGCGCATCATCGCGTGTTCGGTTCGCCAACTCGTCAATCAAGGCCACACGCCAGTCGGATTGTGTCATGCGGGTAAGTTCGTCAGGAGATCGAAAGCCGCCTTGTATCAATGCGCCCCGGATCAGGCTGTGTTCAGTCAATGCAACGCAAAGCGAAGAATTGAGATGCCGGTGGTCAGATTCATACACTACACAGTTGTTTCCCGGGCCTCCGAGGGAGGCGTAGCCCGACAAGCGAGCAAACTCCCAATCCGACAACAGATTGCAGACCTCCTGCAAATTGTTACGGGCAAACCCCACAGACATCAGTCGATGATCGGCCGGGCAATTGGTTTCACCTTGATATTTGAGATAACTATGAGTGTCTTCGGGCGCGTCAAAGGCTGATGCACTACCTGCCAGCAATAGGATCAAGAGAGAAAATTGCATGTCGTTCCGGGCTCAAACAGCACAATATCAGCCATCACTCCGAGGCAATTAACCCAGAGAGTTGTCTGAAAGAATTGACTGATTGTTGCCGGGAATAGCGTGAAAACTGAACTCTATTACCGACCCGTTCGGGCTGTACGATCGTATAGGGACGCAGTGTGGAAAGTCAGAGTTTGGTCTCGTCGATCAGCCCGTTTCGTATGGCGATAGCAGTGGCTTCAGCACGGTTGGAGACACCCAATTTCGTCAATATCGCGCTTACATGATAACGGGCCGTCGTCGTAGAAAATCCGAGATGAGCGGCAATCTCGGGATTCGTGAACCCCTTGGTCAACAGCATGAGGACCTTTTGTTGCTGTGTTCCGAGAACCACGTCTGCAAACTCGGACGAATCGACGGAATCGGGTTTTGCGGCTGAGGCCTCAATGTCGGACGCGATCACCGTCTCGCCCTGGTCAACCTTGCGTATGGCTGATTCAAGTTCTTCGGTTGTGATATTCTTCAACAGATAGCCGCAAGCTCCAGCATCGAGCATAGCACGCACCGTTTCCGGCGCTGAAAACGTCGAGAGCGCAATTGTCTTCACTCCAGGATGGTGTTGTTTCAGACTTCGGACGGCCGAAATACCTCCCATGCCCTCCATCTGGACATCCATGAGGATCAGGTCGGGTTTAAGTTTCTGGCATAAAAACAGGGCCTCTTCTCCGTTTTCAGCCTGTCCAACGACCTCAATTCCGTCGAGGCGTTGAAGCATCTCAGCGAGACCAGTTCTCACAAGCTGATGGTCATCAGTAACGATGATCCGGATTGGATTAGTCATCCTGTTCCTCCAGCCAGATTGCTGAAATTCTGGTTCCCTCATTCGGGTGGCTGTCGATTTCCAGCGCGGCGCCAATCTTTCTCAACCGCTCTTCCATAATTTTAAGTCCCATATGTCCCTCAGGTACCCCATCTGTCGAAAAGCCTTGCCCATCATCTTCTATTTTCAACAGGGCCTGCGTATCTTTCAAGCAGTCAAAATAGACATGAACCCGAGACGCGTTTGCATGCTTGGCTATGTTGCTGAGGCTTTCCTGAGCGACGCGATAAAAGGCAATCTGAATATCTTCCGGTAAAATACCATCATTCTCGACTTCGATGCTGAAAGAGATTTGATGCCTGTCCTGAAACGTCTGCCCAAGTGTACCGATCAGCTTGCCAAGTGGTTTCTCAACCAATTGCCGAGGCTGCAACTCGAGAAGTAGAAAACGCATTTCGTTCAGTGCGTTTTGATTTAAAGTCCTGAGCTCGTTCAAACGCTTCAGGACAATATCAGGGTCTTTCTTCAGTTCATGTGGCAGGTTTTCCGTCAGGAGTACGGATGAAAAGAGTGTTTGGCTTACAGCGTCGTGCAAATCCTGGGACAGTCGGTTGCGTTCCTCCAGCCGCGCATTTTTCGACGCAATCCGAGAGACCTCTTCAGTACGTTCGGCGACCCTGTCTTCGAGCGTGTTGATCAGGTTTTTTTGGGTCTCGGCCATGGATGTGAAGGACTGTGTCAGAAAGCCAATTTCATCGGAATAAACCGGCTTGAGTTCCTTTTTGAGTTCTCCCTTTTCAAAACTGGTCACGCCATCCAGGAGTGACTTCAGCGGAACCATCAGGTTTTGTCGGAAAAAGAGTGGAAACAAGATCAGGGTAAGCGCCGAAGTGAACAGAACAAACCAGGCAATTGGTTCGTAGATTTCATCGAGATAGGCGAGGTAGTCCAGACGATAATCGTCGATAACGCCCTCCCAGCCAGACCCGACGAAAGGAAGATCAGTCTGAAAATCGACTCGGCGTGAACCTCCAGCCTGGGTGCCCGGTGTAATGCCGGAGAACATCGGATTATAGTGATGGCCAAACATGGTGTGTCTATACACATCGGGGAGTTGCTCATACGAGAATTCAACGACGCCCTTCGGATAGAGCGTCGCCTGAAACGTGTAGATCATCGACCAGTCAAAGTGCGCCGGCAAACGCCACCAGGTAAAGACGACCTTTTCCGGCGAACTCTTCATGTAAAGGCCGTGCTCGGCGTTAGGCTCATAGGCTTTACCTATGTTCAAATCGACTGCAAGCGGAGCAATATTTGGCATCGGGCCAAAGCGATGATTGATGTCACGCCATCTTGGCCAACCGTAAAAGGTCAGTTCACCATCTTCTTTTGGGAATAACTCATCGACCTCGAACCCGAATATTTTGAACATAAACGGCAGTTTGATCGGAATTTGTTCGTCGAGCCTGACCCCCAAATCATAGTCAAAACGATAAACGGTTCTCGCCACGGTATACCCATCGTCATCAGTAGGTTCGAAGCGATAGGACTTCTCTTGCAGATTAAGGGGTCTTTTCGAAAACTCGGCCGAATAAATCGGGCCGATCAACCAGGACACGCCCCCCAGAACTCCAAGAATTGTCGCCAGTGTGATGCCAGAGATCTTGATCAGAAAAGAGCTTCGTTGCGGCAGATAGTTCAGGAACATCAATGCAAAGCCGACCAGAGTGGCGAGTACAAAAAAGGTCACTCCAATCTCTGTTGTGACTTCATCTCCCAGCCCGAAGGAGCGGCGTGCCAGCAGGAGAGTCACTCCAAGTGGAAACAGGATGACGAGCAAGAACGTGATTGCAGCGGCCTTGCCTTGCCGCGGTGTCAGTCCGCCGGCAAGGTTGGTTTCGATATCGTTTTCCGACTCCGTTTCAGACGCTCGCTTACCAAGATGACGGGCGTGAAAATACTGTCGAACAATGTTCACAACCGCCCAGCTTGCTGACAGGATATAACTCACGTCCAGAATGCTCGGCCGGTAATTGATAAATCCATAAGTCAGATAAAAAACGCGCTGATAGAGGAAATAGCCCTCTGATCCGATGACGATACAAAGAAATAGTATGAGGGCGGCTACTTCGTATCGGCTTCGCGGCAGACGAAATGGAAAATGGTAGGAGAATTGTATGAGTGAAATCAGCGCCATAACGGCGGCGATTGGAATGTACGGTAGGAACAGAGATGCATAGTCAGGATGCAACGCGAAGTTCAGAAGATTCAACAAGATGTAAATCGAGAAGGAAAAGAACGTCGCGGCAATCCAGACGTATTGTCGCCTGAGCAGGCTCTTAGATGGAGATTTGATGAGCTGCCAGATCAGAAATGCCGTGATGATAACGCCCAGAACAAGTTGACTGAGCTGACCGATCGCTATCGGATTCCAATAGAACAAGCTCATTCCCGTACCCCAACCCCGAACCGATCTTTCTGCGCTCTGCGCCAGCCTGCGAGCTGTTTTTTGATGCTCAATTCAGTCCGTTTTCTCAACCAGCAGCTTGCCGCGGACTTACGATTTTCCGGCTTAAAAATTGAGCCAACCAGTTTCAGCCTAAACAAAACATAAAGTACAGCGACCAAATTACCTTCCGTGTCGGCCCAGTTCCTTCACGTCAAAATGCTATCTCTTTTCAAGTGCCTAGAATGGAGCATTCAGATGAAGAAAAGCGTTGTGTGCGCCGCGATTGCGACCAGCCTCATAGCGGCTCCTTGCGGAAGTGCGAGCCTCGGTTCGGTCAATCCATCTCAGTTCTCGATCACGCTTCGTGGTCATGTGACCGTCGTATGCCGGACGCAGTTCACGTCCAGCCCAATGACGACTGAAACCGGGTTCCAATCCCTGGGACTGGTCAACGAGTTCTGTAATTCTTCTCGAGGCTATCCGGATTATAGGCGCCGTAAAAATCGGTTGGAGCGCTGATCGGACTTCCCGGAGTAAAGAGGCTCGAATCATAGTTGACGTTGAATGAAGTACCGATCGATGACGAAGGCGTGGTAGAGGTCATAATCAGGTCGAACAGGACCCCCGAAGGCTCAGTCCCTTTACTGGCTTTCAGAAGATAGTGCGTTCGCCCTGCGGCGCGCGCATGGGAGTTCAGTGGCATAGACGTCGCACTAAACGCTAATGTTGTCGGCGACAAAGACAAAGGGTTGTAAGTCACTGACGCAAGGTTCGAATCCAGTCTCGTGCATGCTTCAGCGGAGGTACAGATCGCCGCTTCGAGCCGGTATTTTGCCAGATCAAGTCCGCAGGATCCGAAGATCTCCTGATCCACTTCGGAGAAGTCGAGGCTTTCGGAGGCTTTGTCTGCCTCGGTTTTGGGCCAGGACAGGCAGGCATTGAATTTAAGATAGGACATCCGCGCCTGTTCACCCGGTTCCAGATCGGAGAGGCCGAAATCTTCGATTTTCAGCCACCCAATTCCATCATCTGGGCCGGGCGGCGTACCCGCCGCACGCGGCGACAACACAAAGGCGCGCATGTGCTGAGGGGCATTTACCTCACCCGTGTTTGGTCCGGTATTGTCTGCATCACGAAAGTGCCAGCCATAAATTTCGCGTGGATTGGGACCGCGCAGAGGCGGCGTACCGGCGGTCACATCGGTCTCGTCATCAAAAACCGCGATCTGCCAGCCCCATCTGGCAGCTGACAGAACGAATACCCAGCCATTATCCAGTTCCTGCATGAAATTGTGATTGCCGTAGATTTCAGGCGCTACATTTGTGTTCAACCGACCCTGAGAATCCGTCCCTGCGATTTTGACGGCGTGCTTGTCTTGTGTTTCCTCGCAGGTCTGCGCGATGGCGGGCAGTGCAAGGCCGGAGAATGCGAGTGCAATGAGAGTTCGCAGGATCATTCGCCGTCCTCGACCTGAAGATATGTGCCTTCATACCAGAGATTGGTGACCATGACGGCTTGCGCGATTAATGCCGCGACCTCATCGGGTTTCATGCGCGCTTCTGTTTCATCGTCCATATAGGCTTTCATGACGGTGTTGATCTGGTCTGTCGTTCTCGAGATGTAGTCGGGCCAGGGCTTGCCGCCTTCTGGCGTGGCGCCTTCCGCCTGTAGTACAGCGAGTTTGGCATCAATCGCTGAAACGACCGGCCTTGTGTCAAGCGTCACAGCATTCATGGTGAACACGAGCGGTCGCTCATCCATCTCAGCAATTGTCTTGTAGGTCAGAAGAAATCCCGGCAACATTTCGCCCTGCATGTTCGGCTTTGACCCGTCAATCCAGCCGGTGACAACAGGCGTATCGCAATCCGCTTCAGCGATCTTCTTGTGCGCTTCATCGGCCGCAGCATGTCGCCGGTCGAGAGGCCAGCCAGACATTTCCTGCTCCATCATGGCGCGAATGGCCGCGACTTCCCAAGGGGCAAGCAAGTCACATTCGGCGCCAATGGTGGTTATGGTCTGCAGCAAAACCACAGACTGATCCCGATTGGGTAAGCCATTATTCTGAGCGAATGAAGGTCCGTTGATCAGCGCAGCTGTACAGCCTAGCAGCGCCGCAGCTATCAGCTGTCTGAAGAATCCGAAATTTAAGACCATTGTTTTGCGTCACCCCTCATATGAGGTCGCGATATTGCCCGGGTCAGCCAGAGGACAACACCCGGTCAGATGTACGAGTTCCCACCATTGCGTTCAACGGTTTCGCTGACTTCTCAGCCCGCGTAGAGAGCAGTGCAATCATGGGTGAAAGAAGCGCGCGGCTGAAAACAACCGCTCACGAACCCTTCTTCGCAGCCTTCAACTCTTCCAGAGCTGCCTGTGTCGAAAGGACATAATCCTCCCGATTGCCACGTTCGGCATAGTCGATCGCAATCTCATATTCCGAAATGGCTTCAGGCGTGCGGCCCATAATCTCAAGCGATTCCGCTTTTCGTTTGTGAAGCATATAGCCGAACCGGGGGTGCACTTCGAAATACTGCCCATACTCAGCCTCAAGGTCATCAAACCGGCTAAGGTCGGCGCTCTCTCCCGCCAGTCTCACATCCTCACGGGCGATATTGGTCAGTGTTGAAAACCCGAGTTCGCTTGGCGAGCGGTCGTAGGTGACAAATAATGGGTAGGCTTCTTCCAGATAATGTTTTGCTTCCAAGGGGCGCTCTGAGCGCGCATGCAGCATTCCCTGCATAAGCAGACGGTTCGCTAAGGCAACCGAAGGACCATAGAGCTCGCGGGCCTCGTCGATAATCTCCTCATTCAGGTCCAGTGCTTCATCAATCATGTCGAGATTTGAGTAGGCGCCGACAAGTGCAAAAGCGATGTCTCCGTCATCCAGCACTTTCGGGCCTTCAATTCTGCGGTTCAGTTCCAGCGCCTTTTCGGAATAGGGTATCGAACCTTCCATATCGCCTCCCAGAATGGAGAGATAGGCGGCAAGGTCGAACATATTGACCGCATTGTTCTGAGCGATTGTGTCACCATCTTTCAGACGTTCAGCCATGCGTCCCAGCTTTTCAACAATGGCAAGTTTGTCTTCCGGGTCGGGCGATATCATCGAAATATAGGCCTCCGCCTCCAGGCGATCATAGGCGAACATTTCGGGGTGGGGTTGTCGGTCTATGATCGCAATCGCACGCTCGAATGCGGGGCGCGAGCGATCGTACAGGTCTGAATCCATCGCATAAAGGCCATAGGTGATCAGCGCCTGAGCCGTAACAAAGTCATCGCGATCTTCGGTCTCATAAAAGGGGGCGAGTGTTTCCAGAACCGCGGACAAATCCGCACGACCGTCATGAATGGCTGAGATCGTATACAGCGTCATGCGGGCGCTGGCTGGCGCATCCTTGAGCTCCGTCATAGCGTTTGCCTGCATATCGTTGAGTGCGTTGAGGATGTCATTTGACCCTGACGCCTCCTGTTGGGAAATCGCATCCGCGGTGATGTTGATGAGCAAATTCTTGGCCTCAGTCGAGAGAGCCGCTCTGTTTTCGGCCTCCATCCGGGCAATGCTTTCCCGCTCTACAGAGTTCTGCAGCTGCAATGCAAACGCCGAAACCGTAGCCAGACCAACCAAAAGACTCACGACCAGGCCAGCTGACAAGGCGACGGCTGCTGGATTGCGGCGTGCG
>CEPO01015432.1_pt1 | contig 28184 bp, 24 predicted proteins | sample 530481 | NCBI WGS metagenome assembly CEPO01 (sample SAMEA2620198, study PRJEB7988) | marine metagenome | biome: marine biome (ENVO:00000447); feature: surface water layer (ENVO:00002042); material: "saline water (ENVO:00002010), including plankton (ENVO:xxxxxxxx)" | depth 5 m
CGTCCGTAATTATCCACCGTCACCGTGATATAGGTGATATGAACGGGCGTCGTATTTTCATAGACCACCTTGGTGTTCTTACCCGTGACAAGCGCCGTTTCGATGTCCTGGCCGGCTTCTGTCAGGGGGCCACCAGCAATCCAGTTCGCCATCTTCACCGGGTCTTCCAGACGCACACAGCCAGAAGACAGGGCGCGGCTATTGCGTGCGAACAAATGCGTATCCGGCGTTCCGTGCAGATAGACTGAATGCTGGTTCGGGAAGATGATCTTCAGATTGCCCAGCGCATTGTTCGAACCGGCCGCCTGCACAAACTGATAGCTGCTGGCCGTCGTCGGATCCGTCCAGTCGACACTGGTCGCATCAATTTTCGAACCCGTCTCACGATCATAAATCCGATAGCCATTGCGCGCCGCATAGGTCGGGTCACGCTGCAGCTTTGGCAATTTGTCCCGCGCCACAATGCTTGTCGGCGCATACCAACGCGGATTGGCCACGGCATATTCAATATCGTCGGAGAAAACAGGGGTTTCGCGCGATGGCAGACCCACAATTGACTTCATCGAAATTTCGCGACGGCCATTGGCCCAGCCCTCAACGCGATAAGAGGGAATGTTCGCCCAGACATAGCGCTCCTGATCGAGCGGCTGAGCACGCCACTGGTCCATGGCGAACCGGATGCGCTCCACCTTGGACTCGGCGCTTTCATTCAGCGCCTCAAGAGTTTTGGGGCCGATCACCCCATCGGTCTCCAGTCCGTGGCGCGCCTGAAATGACTTCAGCGCGGTCTCAAGGTTTTGGTCATAGGTGGTGATCCAAACCTGATCGTCCGTCTGCGCTTCGCTTTTGGTTTCTGGATCATTTTCTGGATCAGTGCCTTCATCATCATTTGTCTCAAACTCGACATTCTGAATCTCCTGAGAGCTGTTCATTGCGAACATATCCATCACCGACTGGATCGGCGGCAGAACGAAATAACCTTCTTTGGCAAGACGCGTCCGAATGGCTGGAATACGCGGGTCGGATTGCCCGGGCTTGATCGACCCATCCAGATCGGCAATGGCCATCCAGCCGCCGTTGTCAGCAATATCCTGATAGCGCTGCAACGAGTCTCGCAGCTTCTGGTATTGCGGATGCTGTGGCTCCAGCTCTGCCAGACCGCGCACGACTTCGCCCTGACCCGCATTGGTCAGCAGGTCGACCAGCTCCGGACGAGCCGGCGCGTCATCGGCTTCGGCACGCGCTTCACCTTCATCGGCAAGGCCACCGCTGACACGAGAGGCCAGAGCCACCCATGCCAGAGTGAGGTCAAGATCGGCACTGGCCTGATCATCCACATTTCCAGCCCCGAAACGCTTATCAATTGTCTCTTCAAGACGCGTCACGGCAATAGAATCCGCGCCAAGGCCATACTGGTCCTGATCGGCATAGGCGTCTTTCAGACGCTCAGCGCCATCGTGTGTCCAGATCGGCTCAAACAAATGATTGGCATAGGCCAGACGCACGACCATAGCGACGCCGGGGTCGAAGGCACGCTCGAACTGATTTTCAAACTGTTTGCCAGCGAACCGGGCCTGAATGGCAGTCGCGAGAGACGAGTCAGCAGCGAGACTTAAATTCTCTGCGGCGATGTCCTGCTGCGCTTCGGTTGGGGCAAGATAGCTCACGTGTTGGGCGGTCGCGACGCCGCCCGATGCAATCGTGAGTGCAAACAAGCTGACAGCGTTTCGAACGAAAGATGAAGTCATCATTATTGCGACGCCTCCGTTTCGTCCTTTTTCCGTGTGTTAGATACAGCGGTGATCAGGCCAATACCGGCAAGAATGACACAGCCGACACCGATCCATTCAGCGGGAACACCCAGCATTGCGGCGCCATAGGCAAGCCCGGCAATCAGGATCAGAAAACCAATCGTATAAATAGCAAATGAAGACATATGGGTACGCTCCTGTTACGTGGTTGTAACGAAGGGTCCACTTCAGAGTTCCGGCATAACACGCAGGAAATACATGCTTTTTCTGGAATATTTTTGGGAACCAATTTCAATCTGGCGTCTATGGCAGACGCGAAAGCAGCCTGTGACCGGTCGCAAAACCAAGCTGTGTTTTGATTGACCTCGCAGTCCGAAACATTATGCCTTGGGGAGAGGAGATGACGAATGACTGAAGCTGCCCAGCCTGACCTGCAATTGCACATCACGCCTGTGACCCCCTTCCAGCAGAATTGCTCCCTCCTCTGGGATCGCAACACTATGGACGGCGTCTTTGTCGATCCCGGCGGAGATGCGGGCAAGCTAATGGAGGTCGCTAACAAGGCAAGCGTCACCATCAAGGAAATCTGGCTCACCCATGGCCATCTTGATCATGCCGGCGCGGCAGACGAGATCCGCGAGATTACCGGCGCCCCTGTCATCGGCCCCCATAAGGACGACCAATGGCTGATGGATGACATTGTCAGTCAGTGGAAGAAATACGGTATTAATGAAGGCCCGCGAAATGTGGTCCCGACACGTTATCTCGAAGACGGCGACAAACTCACGCTCGGACGTCATGAGTTTGAGGTCTATCACACCCCAGGCCACACGCCGGGGCATGTCTGCCTGTTCAACCGGGAATACCGGCTGGCCTTTGTCGGCGACGTCCTGTTTCAGGGCAGTGTCGGGCGGACGGACTTTCCCAAAGGTAATTTCGAACAGCTCGTCACCTCAATCACCACCAAGCTCTGGCCGCTCGGCAATGATGTCACCTTCATTCCCGGGCATAACCAGCCCAGCACATTCGGCCATGAACGTCAGACCAATGGCTTTGTGTCCGATGCAGCCGTGGCCGAACTGAAACGACGCGGTCAGATAGCCTGATCAGGGCGTGCCCGATGCCGGGCTCTCCACCTGCAATTCGGCTTCAATTTCGGTCGGCACCGGATCGGGATCAAATGGCGGCTGCTCGGGTCGCTCAACGCGATTGGTCAACACGGTGTCGTATTCGCGAATGCGTTTCACATAGCGCACCGGCTCATAGCCGCGGGCATAGCCATATCGCACAGTCGAATAATACTGCTTTTTCGTCAGGCGAGGCAGCATGGTTTTGATGATCCGCCATTTATAGGGGTTCAGCCCCTCGCGTCGCGCCAACGTCATTGCATCGCGCAAATGGCCATAACCAACATTATAGGCCGCCATGGCAAGCCAGAGCCGGTCATAACCGGTGGCTTCATCAGGCAGGCGATCATACATCCGATCGAGATAGGTTGCGCCGCCAACGATACTCTGCTCAGGATCGAGTCGGTTCTCGATTCCAACCTCACGCGCCGTAGGCTGGGTCAGCATCATAAGGCCGCGCACACCCGTCGGACTTCGTGCATCCGCCTCCCAATGGGATTCCTGATAGCCTTGCGCTGCCAGCATCGTCCAATCGAGATTGAATTCCCCGGCGGCTTCGCGGAAAAGCGGTTCATAGCGTGGCAGGCGAGAGTCAATACGTCGGCGGAACACGCTGATATCGACATAGTCAAACTCATTGAGATGACCGTAATACTGCTCATCCAGATCGTAGAGCAGTCCATCTTGATGAGCGGACTGGAACCAGGGCTTCAGATAGTCATTCAGATCGCGCGACTGCGGCGCGATCGCCCAGCTCAGCTGGCGGTCTTGTTGCCCGAGTTCAAACGTCGTCACCAGTTCAGGATGCAGCCGCCGTGCAATCGCCGCCACATTGGAATCTATAACAGCGCAGTCAAGCTCCTGCTCATAGACTTTCTCCGCCAGTCGAAGCCCGGAGTTTACATCATAAGACTTCCAGTTCAGCGCCGGATTATCCTCGCGCTTTTGTTCAAGCGTTTGTTCATTGCCCGATCCGGCCACGACACCAATTGAGAGGTCGTTCACCGCCTCCAGTGATTTCGGTCGTTCACCATCCCGGCGGCACACCATCACATGGCGCACGGCTTTATAGGCCGGGCCTATGGCGAGCGGATTGGCGCCGCTTTCCAGATTTATTTCCCGCTGCGTCATGCCGGGAGCCGCAATATGTCCCTGGCCGCTCTCAATGGCGGTGACGAGACGCGGAATATCGTCGAACACCTTATAGCGCACATCAACGCCCAGCTCGTCGGCCAGAGCGCTGGTCAGGTCGACCTCATACCCGGTCTCACCACTGCCTCTCTGTTGCAAAGTCGTCGGGGATTCGACGGTCAGAACCACAAGTTCGCCGGTATCTCTGATGGCCTCAAGACCGTGAGGAAGGCCCGCTTCCTCCTGCTCCTCATCATTGAGCAGATCAGAGTTAAATGGATTAAAGCTGGCAGCCAGAACAAACAGCAAAGCGACCCCAGCCACGAAATAGATTCGTCTTTTCTGTCGTTGGGTCATAATAGTTCAACTACAACATACCCTGAAAAGTTTCGCAAATTTCAGAAAAAATCGCGTCCAATGGCCAGTCATTGGCGCAAATCCACCGCTGAATGTCGTTTGAGATCGCCTGAGTGCGCGATAAGCACAACTAGATGACCAATCGGTCGCCCCCGATCAATCCGGAGTAAATCTCGACATGGCCCTGGACCTCAGACCGAATTGCGAACTCTGCGATACAGATCTTCCGCCCAACGCCGCCAACGCCCGTATTTGCAGCTATGAATGCACCTTCTGCGCCGACTGCGTTGAGACCAGGCTGGAGAATGTCTGCCCCAATTGCGGCGGTGGTTTTGTCCCGCGCCCGATCCGCCCCTCTCAGGCGCACCGAACCGGTGTGTCGCTCGCGCATCAACCTGCGTCCGAAACGCGTCGCTCGGCCCATTTCACTGACGCAGAAGTCGCAGCTCTGACTGCCCGGCTGAAACACATTCCGCCAGAAGACCGATAACTTACCTGCCCCCACAAAACAGCGCAGACAAAGCCGTTCTGGTCTGATTAAGTACCCGGAAATACAAAGTCTGGGAGGATACACATGTTCGGACGCGATGACTGGCTGGCGCAGTTTTCTGAGGACATTCTGGAGCCGGAGCGCGAGATCGTCGACCCCCACCACCATCTCTGGATCGGGCGCGGCGGCAGCGATTATCTGCTCGAACATCTCTGGAAGGATACAGGCTCAGGTCACAATGTCGTCGAGACCATGTTCATGGAATGTCATTGGTCCTATCGCAAGGACGGCCCCGAACATCTGAAATCCGTGGGCGAGACGGAAACCGTCGCCGCTGTGGCTGACGCGGCCAAACAAGACCCATCAAAGTCTCAGATCGCGGGCATCATCGCGCACACAAACCTTCGCGCCCCGGAACTCGACGCGGCGCTGGACGCCCATGTCGAGGCCAGCAAGGGCCTCTTTCGCGGCATACGTCACGCCCTCGCCTACGACACGGACGATGCGCTTTTCATCAAGCCGCGCCAACCCGCCGACCTTTACGCCCTGCCGGAGTTTCAGGCTGGCGTCCGTCGTCTGGGCGAACGCGGTTTCACCTATGACACCTGGAATTACCACCACCAGATCGGTCAGCTCCTGACGGTGGCCCGCGCCGCGCCGGGCACCACCATTATACTCGACCATTTCGCAACCCCGCTCGGCGTCGGTCAGTATGCGGGAAAACGCGCAGAAATCTTCGAGATCTGGAAACGCGATATGAATGACTTGGCCCAATGCCCCAACGTCCACGCCAAGCTGGGCGGTCTTGCCATGCCGGATAATGGCTGGGGCTATGACGCGCAGGACAAGCCCGCCACATCAGACCAGATCGTCGCCGATCAGGGCGACTGGTATCATTACACGATCGATCTGTTCGGCCCGGACCGCTGTATGTTCGAAAGCAATTTCCCGGTCGATCGCGCCAGCGTCAGCTATCACGTCTACTGGAACGCCGCGAAGAAGATCGCCGCACGCTATTCAGAAGCCGAAAAGACCGCCATGTTCTCCGGCACCGCACGGAAGGTCTATTCGCTCTGAGGCGCGTCAACAATCGGGCTGCCATCCGGATTGAACCGCTCAGACCATTTCAGGATGATCGGCAGGATGACCAACCCGCGAATATCGGTCAGAACGTGCAGCAACATGACCAGCCAGAGCGCCCCTGTGGCGAGATAGATCACCATGAACACCAGCCCGATCATGGACGTGCTGATCACCCCGGCAACACCCTGATAGCCATGCGCAATGCCAAACAGAAGCACACCTGCTACAATGGCCAGTGGCAGGCTACCCGTCGCCACAACGACAGCAATCGGCAAAAGCACCCGAAACAGGATCTCCTCACCAATCCCGGCATTGACTGACAGCGCCGCTGTCCAGGCCATTTCCTTGCGATTTCGCGGCAGCATGGCAAACACGCCATCCTCCGGCAAATCCTCGAGACTCATAAACATCGGCAAAATCGTCAGCACCACCATGGCGAGAAGAAAGACCCCGACCACCCCCAGACCAATCCAATAAAGACCTGTCTCAGAAATCCCCCAGCTCCCCACAAGGCTGAGCAAGGGCGTGCGCAATATGTCTGGAAAAACCAGTATGGCGTCCAGCTGCCCCAACAGGAACAGGCCAATCAGCCCGAGCACAGAAAACTTCAGAATGCCTGCGAACAAAGATTTGCGAAAATAGGCCCGGCGGCTCGCACTGTCTTTCAGCGCAACAAAGGCCGGAAAGGCTTTTCTGTCTTTCCAGATCTGGTGAACAACCAGCGCCAGAATGACGACAACAATCCCCCAGGCGATCAGACTTTCCATTCCAACACTCGCTTATTTGTGGCGGCTGCCTCCCATCGCATTCATGTGCGAAAGGAAACCCAGCGCCTAGCCCATCAGGGCCGAAAGAGCGAGTAAACCCGCCGTGACCACGCCAAGATAGGGTGTCCACACAGGCGCTTTAAAGATGGGCACGTCAAAAAGCGCTTCATGTTTCCGGCGCAGCACAATCAGCGATAGATTGATCAGCAGAAACACACACAGCGTCAGAAAAGAGGTCGCCCGGGCAAGCCCGGACAGCGGCACCAGTAAGGCAAGCGTCAGCACGAAAGCCGTCACCAGCAGCGTCGCAACATGCGGCGTTTTCCGTGCGGTGTTGACCTGCCCCAGAATAGCCGGCGCCAGCCCCTTCTTCGCCATCCCATACAAAACGCGTGAGGCCATCAGCATGTTGATCAGCGCGCCATTCAGAATGGCCACAACAGCGATAATCGAGATCGCCTCATCACCCGGATGCCCGGTCTGCCGCAGAATTTCCGCCATCGGGTCAGTCGCGGCAGCAAGATCAGTGGGCGATACGGCAGTCACGGCCACCCAGGCAATCGCCATATAGATCAGCCCGGTGATCACCATGGTCGCCAGAATCGCCCGCGGCACAGTCCGCGTTGGCTCGCGCGTTTCTTCGCTCATATTCACAATGTCTTCAAAGCCAATAAAGGCGAAGAAGGCGATGGCCGCGCCTGCCATCACCCCCAGCGCAGGATTGGCAACCGCGACAAACTCAGCCGGACTTTCCATCGCTTGCGGCGCAGCCAGCGCAATAATCACAAGCAGTCCGCCCGCCTCGAAAATCGTTACACCCGCCGCCGCCCAGACCGATTCCTTAACCCCCCACAGCGCCAACCCCGTCAGCAAAAGCGCTGCCATGATGATCAGCGCCCAGGCCGGAAGCCCCACCAGCGCCACCGCATAGCCTGAAAACCCCTGAAGCACGGTTGCCGACGAGAAAAGCCCGGTGAACACCACCGCTGCCCCGACGATCTGAGAAAACCAGGGTTTGCCAAAGGCTTCCTGCACATAAACCGCCTCACCGGCACTCATGGGATAACGACCGGCCAGCTCGGCGAACGAAAGCCCGCTCAGCAAGGCCGCGACAAGCGCAATCAGAAACGACACCGGCGCCAGCGTTCCGGCCGTGGCCGCCGTCTCACCGATCAGCACATATATGCCTGCGCCAAGCGTCACCCCAACGCCATACAGCGTGAGCGACACAAGCCCGAGCGAGCGCTTTAATTCCATGTCATCCCTCCGACAGGAGGAACTTACCAGATCGACAAGAAATGACGACCGATCACTTTGTCGCTGCCAGTCAGACCACTTCGCTCGCGATCATGAATTGCGGGTCTTCCACCAGCCCCATGAACTCCCCCATGACGGACTGAACCAGATCTCCCGGCATATCCTCTGAAGTAAATCCATCCAGATCCGAAATCTCAAACACCTCGACATACTGGTGCGCAGGCGAGCCTTCGCCGAGCAGCAAGCCCTCAGTCCGGAAGGTCCGAAATGAACTCACGCGTGAGAGCGAGCGCATCTTTGGATAATCTGTCGTGCGCACCCAGTCTTCGAACTGTTCGCGAGTGACGCCGGTTTTGAGTTTATAAGTCAGAATAAGCTGTTTCATGTTGCGTTACCTCCCTTTTGTCTGAGGTTGCACAAACAGCGCTCCGGCGGCATCCCCGGATCAGGGGATCGGTGTCTCATTCAGACAGGGATGGTTATTCAACCATGCCAAGCTGCCTCAGCACATTTGTCGCGCTCGGCTCGCCCAGTTCATGTGCTCTTTTCCAGAGTTCCACAGCCCTGCCGAAGTCTTTCTCGACACCGCGGCCATGATAATAGGCATTGCCGAGATTGTTCAGGGCCTGTGGCTCATTCTGGTCTGCGGCTTTCTGATACCATTCGATGGCGCCCGCCTCATCCTGATTTGTTCCGCGGCCATTCGCCATGAAATAAGCCCGTTTCCGCTGACAGATCTTCTCACCGGCCTCAGAACACTGAACATAATAGGCAAATGCTTTTTGATAGGCTTGAGGGTCGCTGGCTGTCAGCTTTTCCAGCATGGTCGCAGCTCCACGCTGGCAGTTCGTCATCTGCCCGCCTTGCGCGTTCGCACATTTGACATACCAATCTCTCGCCGAGCCAAACGACTGATTGACGCCCTCACCTTCCTGATAGGCAAAGCCTAATAGAAACATGGCTGTATCTTCGCCTTTTGCAGCAGCTTGTCGGTAGAGTTCTACCGCCCTGCTCCGGTCCTGCGCCACGCCATAGCCATTCCAATAGTGCCGGGCCAGGGAAGTAGTGGCGAGGGCTGAGATCGGCGCATCGAACTCGGAAAACACTTTGAATATACGGAATGACACATCGTATTTGCCCGATTTGTAAGCCTCCTGGCCCGAACGATACAAATCCCCCGCGACGGATTGTGAGATCTGTTTATTCCCGCTCTCCAGAGACTGTAAGGCGGAGAGCTGGGCTTGAGGCAAGTCCTGCGCATGAGCCAGTGAGACAGACAAAAACGCGGCCAGCGTTACCATCATCCGATACAGAAAACTCGACATTCCGATCCCCTCATTTGCAGCCGAAAGAGTCTAAGAACAACTCCGGATAGACTCAATCCTCTGAACAGGGGAGAGTTGAACCTGCCCGGGAAACTGATATTGCCGCCAGAATTGTCCGATTAGCCCTTGCCGTGACTCACGCCGGAAGATATACGCGGGCCGTTTGCGTCGAAGGCCGTGAACCTCACAATTAATAATGACCCCGCCCGGAGACCCCAATGCCAAAGCGCACCGATATCAAATCCATTCTTGTTATTGGTGCGGGGCCGATTGTCATCGGTCAGGCGTGTGAGTTTGACTATTCCGGCGTTCAGGCCATCAAGGCACTGAAGGATGAGGGCTATCGGGTCATTCTGGTGAACTCCAACCCGGCCACCATCATGACCGACCCGGATCTCGCCGACGCGACCTATATCGAGCCCATCACGCCGATGTTCGTCGAAAAGATCATCGAGAAAGAAAAGCCCGACGCGCTTCTGCCAACCATGGGTGGCCAGACAGCGCTCAACTGCGCGCTTGAGCTCGAACGGCTCGGCATTCTGGAAAAGCACAATGTCGAGATGATCGGCGCGAAGGCCGACGCCATCAACATGGCCGAAGACCGGAAACTCTTCCGCGAAGCCATGGACCGTCTGGGTCTCGAAAACCCAAAAGCCGTCATTGTCGCCGCGCCGGAAATCAAGGATGAGAATGGCAAGCATAAAGGCTATGACCGTATTCTCGGCCTGAAAGAGGCCATGGACGCGATCGATGAGGTCGGCCTTCCCGCCATCATCCGCCCTGCCTTTACGCTTGGCGGCACAGGCGGCGGCATCGCCAACAATCGTGAGGAATACGAGCAATATGTCCGCTCGGGCCTTGCCATGTCGCCGGTTGCCCAGGTTCTGATCGATGAGAGCCTGCTCGGCTGGAAAGAATATGAGATGGAAGTTGTCCGCGACAAAGCCGACAATTGCATCATCATCTGCTCGATTGAGAATGTGGACCCGATGGGCGTCCACACCGGCGACTCGGTCACAGTCGCTCCGGCTCTTACTCTGACCGATCGTGAATATCAGGTCATGCGGAATGCTTCGATTGCTGTCCTGCGTGAAATTGGTGTAGAGACCGGCGGATCAAACGTCCAGTTTGCCGTGAACCCTGACGATGGCCGCATGGTCGTCATCGAGATGAACCCGCGCGTATCGCGCTCATCTGCCCTCGCCTCCAAAGCCACCGGCTTCCCGATCGCCAAGATCGCCGCCAAACTTGCCGTTGGTTACACCCTCGACGAGCTCGACAACGACATCACGGGCGTCACGCCAGCCAGCTTCGAACCGACCATCGACTATGTGGTCACCAAAATCCCACGCTTCGACTTCGAAAAGTACAAAGGCGCTGACCCGAGCCTCACCACCAGCATGAAGTCTGTCGGTGAAGCCATGGCCATCGGCCGCACATTCCAGGAAAGCCTGCAAAAGGCGCTGCGCTCCATGGAAACCGGGCTCGACGGCCTCAATGAGATCGCGATTGATGGCCTTGGCCGGGATGACGACAAAAACGTCCTCAAAGCCGCCGTCGCCAAACCGACCAAAGACCGCATCCGCACCATTGCCCAGGCACTCCGGTCTGGCCTTTCGGTCGAGGAAGTGCACGAAGCGTCGAAATATGATCGCTGGTTCCTGCGTCAGATTGCGGAGCTGATCGAGATGGAAACCGTCCTCATGGCCAACGGCCTGCCGGACGACAAGCTCGGCTGGACGCATCTCAAGAGCATGGGCTTCTCCGATGCCCGCCTCGCCAAACTGACCAATTCCTCAGAAAGCGAGATCCGCACACGCCGCCGCGACCTCGGCGTCTATCCTGTATTCAAGCGGATCGACACTTGCGCGGCCGAATTCGCGGCCAAAACACCCTATCTCTACTCGACTTACGAGCACCCGCTTTTCGGCGAAACCGAAGCCGATTGCGAGGCTGAAGTTTCTGACCGCAAAAAGGTGATCATCCTGGGTGGCGGTCCTAACCGCATCGGACAGGGCATTGAGTTCGACTATTGCTGCTGTCACGCAGCCTTTGCCATGGACGATCTCGGCATTGAATCCATCATGGTCAATTGCAACCCGGAAACGGTCTCCACCGACTATGACACCTCAGACCGTCTCTATTTCGAGCCGCTGACGGCCGAAACCACGCTCGAAATCATCCGCAAGGAAATGTCGAAGGGCGAACTGCTCGGCGTCATCGTTCAGTTTGGTGGTCAGACCCCATTGAAACTTGCCCGCCTCCTTGCCGAAGAAGGTATTCCGATCCTTGGCACCAGCCCGGACAGCATCGACCTGGCCGAAGACCGCGAGCAATTCACCCGCCTGCTCGACGAAATCGGCTTGCAACAAGCTCCTTCGGCGATCGCGCGCACTGAGGAGGAAGTCATCCTCGCCGCCGAGGAGATCGGTTTCCCGCTCATGCTGCGTCCGTCTTTCGTGCTCGGTGGCCGGGCCATGGAGGTCGTCCGCGATGAGGATGATCTGAAACGCTATGTCCGCGATGCCGTTCAGGTCTCCGGCGATCAGCCTCTGCTCTGCGACCGTTACCTCGCCGATGCGATCGAGGTCGATGTCGACGCGCTGTGTGATGGCGAAACCGTCCACATTGCCGGCGTGATGGAGCATATCGAAGAAGCCGGTGTCCATTCCGGCGACTCGGCCTGTTCGCTCCCGGCCTATTCTCTGCCAGTCAGCATCATTTCGCAGCTCGAAGAACAGACCGCCGAACTGGCCATGGCGCTCGATGTACGCGGCCTGATCAACATTCAGTTCGCCGTCAAAGGCGAAAACATCTACGTTCTCGAAGCCAACCCCCGCGCCTCCCGGACCGTGCCATTCGTGGCCAAAGCCGTGAACGCGCCAATTGCTGGCATTGCCGCCAAGGTTATGGCTGGCACGCCACTGTCGAGCTTCAACCTGTCGTCAGACAACGCCCCTCGCCGCATCGCGGTGAAAGAGGCCGTCTTCCCGTTTGCCCGTTTCCAGGGTGTCGACCCCGTGCTTGGGCCGGAAATGCGCTCAACCGGCGAAGTCATGGGTTGGGATGATGATTTCGGCGCGGCCTTCCTGAAAACTCAGATTGCTGCAGGCGTGGATTTGCCAACGTCAGGCCGCGTTTTCGTCTCCGTGAAAGATGCCGACAAGCCTGCGCTGGAAAAATCGATTCGCCGCCTCATTGAGCTCGGCTTTGAAATTGTCGCGACCAGTGGCACGGCGACCTATTTCTCCGAGCTTGGCGTTCCGGTCCGCCGCGTCAACAAAGTGGCAGAGGGCTCACGTCACATCGTCGACATGATCACCGATGGCGAGATCGATCTGGTCTTCAACACCACAGAAGGCGCACAATCTTTGAAGGACTCTCAATCCATACGGGAAACGGTTTTGAAACAACGTGTTCCGTATTTCACCACGCTGGCGGCATCCAAGGCTGCGGTGAAAGCGGTGGAAGTCCTTTTAAGCCGAACGCTTGAAGTCCGCGCCCTGCAAACCTAAGTGGCTTTAGTCCGAATTCTCGGAATAATTGACCCAATTGGAGAAGTACTTTCGCATATGATGGCAGGATATTGCCAAAACGCCTGTTTTGCGCATAGACTTGACTGTCACAAAAAAGCGATGAACGCTTTTCATCATCGATAGTGATGGATTTCCTGAATGCAAAGAATACCTATGACCGCTGAGGGCTGTGCGGCTCTTGAGGAAGAACTTAAGAATCTGAAACATGTCGAGCGCCCGAATATTATTACGGCGATCGCGGAAGCGCGTGAGCACGGCGACCTTTCAGAGAATGCCGAATATCATGCGGCCAAAGAGAAACAGAGCTTCATTGAAGGTCGAATCTCCGAACTCGAAGACAAGCTCGCACGGGCTGATGTCATCGATACGACACGTCTCAACGGAGATTCTGTGAAGTTTGGCGCCACAGTGACGCTAATGGATGAAGAAACCGAAGAAGAATCTCGCTATAAGATCGTAGGCGAAGATGAAGCTGACGTGGCTTTGGGGAAGATTTCGATCACCTCACCGATTGCGCGGGCTCTCATCGGCAAGGAATTGGAAGACGTCGTTGAAGTGAGCGCTCCCGGCGGCGCCAAGTCCTATGAGATTTTGAAGGTGGAGTACATCTAGAACTCCACTCGGGAAGACTGGAGTTCTGTGATGACCAAGTCCGACGCGCTCGGGCCTTCTGTCTGGGTTGCATCGGATGGTCGGGCCGGACATTCCGCGCAGGCGCTGGCGATTGCCAGAGCGCTGGGCGAGATGTCCCGCTGGGTCAAGATTGCGCATGTCAACGGGAAAGGCCACAAGTCGGATGTCATTGAACTGACGCCGGGTGGCCTGCAGAAATTTCTGCCCACAAATATGTGGTGGTCCCCGCTCTCAGCGCTTCCTGCAGATCAGAAACAGCTCTTTCAGCCGCCCTGGCCAACCCTGTGGATCGGAGCCGGTGGTCGCGTCGCGCCCTATTCCAGCCTGATCCGCGAGCTGTCGGATGGCGCAACCTTCTCCATGCATATCATGAATCCGCACCGGCCTCTGGCGGAGTATGATCTGGTTGTGATCCCGGAACATGACGGCGTAACGGGCGATAACGTCCTTCAGATTGTGGGGGCACCAGCCTATTTCGCACCGGAAATCATCGAAGACACAGAACTCGCCTTTGCCGACCTCGCTGAAGAGCGCGGGTTTAAAGTGGCCGTCATTCTGGGCGGCGATTCCAAATCCCACAAAATGACAGAGGCCGCCTGTGAGCGCCTTGAAGCCCAGCTTCTGCGCGCCACTCAGACCCAGAACGCGCGACTTCGCATTGTCTGCTCCCGCCGAACCCCCACACATGCGCGCGTGCGCTTCCGGGCGCTGGCCGAGAAAACAGGCTCGCATTTCTGGGAAAGCCCGGCCGATGGCCCGAACCCTTATCTCGCTTACCTTCTCCTCTCAGACGCCGCCATCGTCACCGAAGATTCCACCAGTATGCTGTCAGAGACGGCCTATTTTGGCCTGCCCATTCACATTGCGCGGCTTGAGGGCAAGAGCGGAAAATTCTCCCATTTCCACAAATCCCTGATTGATCGTGGCATTGCGCGCTGGCTGGATGACAAGCTGGACCATTGGACCTATCAGCCTCTCCGGGAAATTGACCGGGTCGCCGACGCCATCATTGCAAAACTCATGGAGCGCTATCCGCCGCCCAGCTTCGAACGTCCCACTGAAGCCCGTGAAGGTGATCAGGACCGGCGGTAAACTCGCCCATTGCAAATTGTGATCCGAAACCCTGCCTGCGACCTGCTACGCTTGGTGGCTTCCCTTGTTGCCCAAACAGACTATGCTTTTACAGGTGAGACCGATAAGGGGGAGACGCGAAATGTTCCGAGAAATGATTGTTGCCGGAGCTTTTCTTTTTGGCGGCCTTCACACCGCACATGCTCAGTGCCAGCAGATCGTAGCGCGCCTCAGTCAGGAGATAGACCGCACAGCTTTATCCTCTCGGGACGCTGATACTACTTTGAAGACACTGAGGTCGCGATGGGAGAGCGCAGACTTCGCTCTGGAAACCTGCCTTGATACTGCGACGGCTTACAAAGGGTGTGAAGATGTTGGGAAGACCATCATTGCAAACGTGCTTGAAGAGGATCAGGAGAGAAGGCGTACGCTCACTAAATGGCGCAACCTGAATTCTCAGCACAGCAATGCCTGTTATGGAACGCTCACTTCGGGAGCATTCCTGAACAACCAGGAGATCATGACCACTCAGATCGACCGGTACAATTTTCTCGTCAATGCAACAGCCGAGATTGTTGCCCAGGCCCGCAAGCGGAACGCTCAGAAACAGGCTTTGTCATCGCTTTATGGCGCGTTTCAGCCCTTTGAGATGTCACGCGCCGATGCACACGCACGCGCGCTCCGCATCATCAATGGACAGACAGACAATCTCGTTCTCAGAAGCAAGAACTCCGTCAAGCCTCAGCGATACACGGCATCTTTCAGCGACGTGACTGCCCCGATTATCATTTTTCGCAATGCCTATTTGAGCGCGGGCAGTGAAATCCAGGATACTGTGCCCGCCATGTATCTGGAATTTCAGTACGAAAATACCGAGAGATTTGCACAGGCCAGAGCCGAACGAACAGGCCAGCAGGAAATTGTGACGGTCAGCACCCGTCTGGACCGGATCACCTTCACCCCCGAATTGTTTGCTTACCATAGCAGCCGGCCCAGACACATAACCTTCAGATGTTACAGCAATTGTGTGCACAATCTTGATCGTCGCAGCGTCTCATCGGGCAGTTTTCAGACGAGAAAAACCTCTGAAACCATAAGGGATCTTGTCGCCCTTCAGATATACATGACCGACAAGCGAAGGGACGCCTGTGAGCAAGGCAACAGCAATGCCTGTTTCTTTCTGGGGCTGAACACGCAACGCGGCTTCATTGTAGACGAGGACGCTGATCTGGCCTTTGACCTTTTCACGAAAGGCTGCGGCCTTGGAAGCCAGCCCGCCTGCCATGAAGTTGGTCGAAGCTTCGTCCTCGGAACTGGCGTGTCTGAAAATATCGGGCAGGGTCTGCAGAGGCTGAAGGCGAATTGTGAAGGCGGATTTGCTCTCTCCTGCGATCAATTGGTGGTGTATCTGGAATCCGATGATTACGGCATTCCCGCCGATCCGGCAGCCGCCTATAAGGCCGGCCAGACAGGATGCGACTTGGGCAGAGGCATGTCCTGCTCCAACCTCGCAGGTCTGATATCGAGGGGCATAGGTCACCCTGTGGATCCACAGCTCGCCAAAACCTTGTATACACGCGCCTGTGAGTTGGGCGATCAGTATGGCTGCCGCAGGGCAGACAAGTGATCGTGTCGGCACCTACCGCAACTGTGCGCTCTCATGGTTGGCGGGGTCCGTGCAACATGAAGTAAACCGGCACGTGACCGGTCAGTGAAGTTGCGACTGAAAAACACTTGCGGAAAAACTTCCGCTTTTACAGTATAACATACTGATTGATTTGAATTATCCGATTGAATTCTGTCACAAAACAAGCGTATGACTTTGTCATGAGCGATCTTCATCTTCACAGACATCATGATCACAGCCATGCCGTGAAGGGTGGGCATTCCTCCCAGCGCAAAGTGGGCATCGCCGCGCTCGTCACGTTCACGTTCATGTTCGCCGAGATTGCAGGCGGCCTGATCTCCGGCTCGCTCGCCCTCCTCGCCGACGCTGCACACATGCTGACAGATGCCGGCAGCCTTGCCCTCGCCTGGGTTGGTTATGCGCTTGCGCGCCGCCCGGCGGATGTTTCGCGCACCTTTGGCTTTTCGCGCTTCAAAGTGCTTGCGGCCTTTACCAATGGCCTGCTCCTGCTCGGCCTCGGCGTCTGGATCGTTTACGAAGCCGTACACCGCGTGCTGGAGCCTCAGCCGGTGCTCTCGGGCATGATGTTCTGGGTTGCTGTGGCGGGCCTTGTGGTAAATGTCGCGCTCTTTGCAATGCTGCAAGGCGGGCATGGACACCACCATGGGCACGACCATGCCCATGGACACAGCCACGATCTCAATATGAAGGGCGCTCTTCTACATGTTCTGGGCGACATGCTGGGCTCTGTCGCCGCCATTGCCGCGGCGATCGTGATTTATGTGTCGGGTTGGACGCTGATTGACCCGATCCTGTCGGTCTTTGTCGCACTGCTGCTCCTGATCGGCGCCGTGCCCATTATTCGCCGCAGCGCGCATATTCTGCTGCAAGGCACACCCGATGGCGTGGATTTGCAGCAGGTCGCCGACACCCTCGTCAACGAACTCGACGATGTTCGGATCGTCCACCACGTCCATTCCTGGACGCTGACCGGCGAAGAAAAGCTGATCACCCTCCATGTCGTACCGGTTGACCGCTCCAGGGCCATCGAGGTCATCCCCAAGGTCAGAGAGCTCCTCAAATCCCGCTTCGGCATTGATCACGCCACGATTGAACTCGACGTCGAGCCGCTTGGATGTGATATGGGCCCGAGTGACGATCAGATCGCGATCGCCGGGCACACTGCTCCGTCGGCGGATCATCGTTAAGTTTCACTAAAGGGTTGTCCGGCGGGGGTTCTATTTCCGCGCGGAATCCCCATAACTGTCTCGAACAGAAATCACGGGTATGCGGATATGAGCGACGTTCAGCACGAACAAATTGTTATCATTGGATCGGGTCCTGCGGGATACACAGCTGGGGTGTACGCCGCACGCGCCATGCGCAAGCCGCTCATCCTTGCCGGATACCAGCCTGGCGGACAGCTCACCATCACAACCGAAGTCGAGAACTGGCCGGGCGACACCGAAGTTCAGGGCCCTGACCTTATGGTCCGCATGCGCGAGCATGCCGAAGCCATGGGCGCACGTGTTGAAGAAGATCACGTCAGCAAGGTCGACTTCCAGACACGCCCGTTCAAAATCGAAACGGAAAGCGGCAAGCATTACACCGCTGACAGCGTCATCATCTCCACCGGCGCTCAGGCGAAATGGCTCGGCCTGCCCACTGAAGAGAAATTCAAAGGCTTTGGCGTCTCGGCATGTGCAACTTGCGACGGCTTTTTCTATCGCGACAAAGAAGTCATCGTGATTGGCGGCGGCAACACCGCCGTTGAAGAAGCCCTCTACCTCACGAATTTCGCATCCAAGGTCACGCTCGTGCACCGCCGCGATAGCCTTCGCGCTGAGAAAATCCTCCAGGATCGTTTCATGAAGCACCCGAAGACCGAGATGATCTGGAACTCTGTTCTGGATGAGGTCATCGGCACCGATATGCCGCTTGGCGTCACAGCTGCGAAACTCAAAAACACCGAAACCGGCGACGTCACGCAAATTGACACGCATGGTGTCTTCATCGCGATCGGACATGCGCCGTCCACTGAGCTTTTTGTTGGCCAGATCGATATGAAAGACTCCGGTTACATCAAAACACAGCCGGGCACGCCGCAAACTAATATCCCCGGTGTGTTTGCTGCCGGAGACGTGACCGACGAAACCTATCGTCAGGCCGTTACAGCCGCCGGAATGGGCTGTCAGGCCGCACTCGACGCCGAGCGCTATCTCGCTGAACTCGAAGACGAAAAATCAGTCGAAACCGTCTGAGTCCAAAAGAGCCTTGCCTGCCCCGCTATATTGACGGCACATTGTCCGTCATAAGGCGGGGGCGGCGCCCAGGTTCATAAAGCTGTCACCTGCCCCAAATAGAACTTCGCAAGGCTGCATGGGCGACTCGCTCTTCGTGGAACTGCGGGTCACTGAATAAATTGGGGAAGAAAACATGACGACTTTCGGACAAAATCTGGCTCTCAGTGCAAGCATTCTGGCGCTCGGAACGCTCAGCGCGCCTGCAGTCTATGCCCAGGATGACGAAACCGGCGCTGACAGCTCCCGCCGCATGCAAACCGTCACGGTGACATCGGGCAAGCGCGAACAGACCCTCCAGGACATCCCGGTGGCCGTCTCGGTTGTAGATAGCGAGACGATCGAAAAAGCCGAAATCCTCGACCTTTTGGACCTCCAGTCCGTGGTCCCCTCCTTAAGGATCGACCAGTATCAGTCCGCCGCTCAGACTGCATTCAACATTCGCGGCTTTGGTAATGGCGACAACAATGCCGGGGTTGAGCCCTCCGTCGGTGTCTTCATTGATGGCGTCTACCGGTCACGCTCGGCCGCTCAGATTGCCGACCTGCCAAACCTGCAACGCGTTGAAGTTCTGCGCGGCCCGCAATCCACCCTGTTCGGCAAAAACGCCTCAGCCGGTGTGATCTCCATCGTCACCGAGGAGCCGCAATTCGAAACCCAGGGCAGCGTCGAGGCGTCTGTTGGTAATTTCGGCCTGCTGCGTGGCGCAGCTGATATCACAGGCCCGTTGTCTGACACAGTCGCTTACAGCCTGTCCGGCCACATCAATACGCGCGACGGTTTCGCAACCGAGCTTAACAGCGGCGAAGATCTGAATGATCGCAATCGCTGGGGCGCTCGCGGCCAATTGCTCTTCACCCCGAATGAAGACCTCAAAATCCGCCTGATCGCTGATTACGACAAGGTCGACGAGGCCTGCTGTTATGCCACCAATGTGCGCAATGGCCCGACCGGCGCTGTCGTGCTGGCGCTTGGCGGCCAGATCAATGGCGATGATCCGTTTGCGCGCAATGTCTATTACAACTTCGTACCGTCCAGCGAAGTTGAGAATTATGGCGTCTCTGGTCAGGTCGATTATGATTTCGACTTTGCCACCCTGACCTCCATCACCGCCTGGCGGAATTCGAATTTCTCCCAGAACCTCGACGGCGACTTCAACGGCGCTGACCTCCTTCAGAGCAATTTCACCGCCACCGATATCGACACCTTCACACAGGAAATCCGCCTGACAACCGAAGGCGGCGAAATCGCAGACTGGATGGCCGGTGTCTATTTCTTCGACGAGCAGATCGATATCTCAAACGACCTCAAACTCGGATCTGACTATCGCGGCTTTGCGGAAGTTCTTTCTGGCGGCGGAATTGGCCAGGTCGAAGGTCTGCTGGGCGTGCCCATGGGCACGTTTGGACAGGCTGGCGTTGGCTATGATGAGGCCTTCACGGAAGACAACCAGGCCTGGTCGGTCTTCGGTACTGTCGACGCCTATATCACCGATCGTCTCACCGCCACGATCGGACTGAACTACACGCATGACGAAAAGTCAGCTACCGGAAACATCATCAACACCGATGCCTTCTCCGCGCTCGATTTCGTCGTAATCGGCAATAACGTCCTCTACCAGACCGCCTTTGCACAGACACTTGCGGGCTTCGGTATCGATGCGACAGATCCCACTCAGGTTTCGGCTTTTGCCATGGCGAACCCGGCTGGCTTTGCCATGGTTCAGGCTGGCTCTCAGGCCTTTGCAGATGCCAATGACAGCAACCCGGCGGTCAACCCGCTCCTCGGCCTTCGGGCTCTGCAATTCCTGCCACCATTCGTGAACTTCCCGAACTCCGTCGAACCAAACTCGACCGAAGATGAAGCCCTCACTTATTCCTTCCGGCTGGCCTTTGACGCCTCTGAGAACATCAATGTCTATGCCTCCGTCGCGACAGGCTTTAAGGCCTCCTCCTGGAATTTGTCGCGCGATTCCCGCCCTGTGGCCGGCGACATTCCTCGCCTTTTCTCGGCAGGCCTTGGCGTACCCAACCTGACGTCCGGAACGCGTTTTGTGGGGCCGGAAGACTCCCGCGTGCTGGAGGCCGGTCTGAAAGCCAGCTTTGATACCTGGTCCGTGAACCTCGCCGTCTTCGATCAGGAGATCAAAGGCTTCCAGTCCAACATCTTCACCGGCACTGGCCTTGCGCTCACCAATGCGGGCATCCAGTCCACCACCGGTATCGAGATCGAAGCCAATTGGAGCCCGATTGAAGGTCTCAACCTTTTCTATGCCGGCCTTCATATGGAACCGGTTTTTGATGAGTACACCAACTCGCCCTCCGGTGATCTGACGGGTGTTCGTCCACAGAGCATCGCCGAAAACTATGTCTCGGTTGGAGGCACGTATGACTGGACTCTGTCGAATGGCTGGGATGCCTATGTCCGCGCGGATTATCAGTATGAGTCTGAGGCTTATCTGTCATATGACTTCACAGATACGGACCAGACGAAACAGATCGATGTCGTCAACGCGTCTGCCGGGGTCGAGACTGATGGCGGCCTTCGCCTCTCGGTCTGGGGACGCAACATTTTTGACGATGAATACCTGATCGAGAGCTTCCCATCCGTCGCTCAAGAGGGGTCAATCACAGGGTATCCAAGCAATCCCGCCACCTATGGCATCACGGTTGCCAAGGATTTCTAACCTGTCCTCAAGGGTTTAGAACAGAAAGGCGCTGCGTTCAGCGCCTTTTTTTGTTGCAAAATTGCAAAACGCCCACCATCATTTCCGCATGGATTGGGATAAATTGAGATCGTTTCACGCCGCAGCCGAAACCGGAAGCCTCACGGCCGCCGGTGAGAGACTGCGCATCAGTCAATCAGCTGTGTCTCGTCAGATCGCTGCGCTTGAAAGCAGTGTTGGTGTACCGCTTTTCCAGCGTCATGCCCGTGGTCTGGTGCTGACGGATGCTGGCATCAAGCTGCATCAGACAACCACCACCATGTCACGTGCAGCCTCTGTCGCCAGCAACATCATCAAGGACGCAAAAGACACGCCGCAGGGCGATCTCGTCGTCACCGCGCCCATCGCCTTTGGCTCGACCTGGCTGATCGAGCGCCTGCACAAATTCACCGATGAGTACCCGGACATCCATTTGCATCTCTATCTGGATGACCGGGAATACGATCTACTCAAACTCGAAGCCGAATGCGCGATCCGCCTCTGGGCCGCCGACAAGGCTGATCTGATCCAACGCAAGCTCATGTCCGTCCGCACCAGCCTCTATGCAGCACCGTCTTATCTCGAACGCTTCGGCATTCCTGAAAAGCCAGAGGATCTCGATAACCACCGTATCATCGTTTATGGCGAGCAAATCTCACCTATGCACGTCATCAACTGGGCGCAGCGGGTTGGCCGTGATGACCGAACCCCGCGTGAGGCTAGCCTCACCGTGAACAATGTGGTTGGGATGGTCCATGCGGCCGAAGCCGGTCTGGGCGTCGCAGACTTGCCGGATTATATGATCCCGGAGTCTTCGAAGCTCGTAAAAGTGCTTCCCGGCCTCACAGGCCCGCATTTCGACCTCTATTTCATCTATCCAAGTGATCTGCGGCGGTCTAACCGGATCGTGGCCTTCAGGGATTTTCTCGCCCGCGAAATCGCGTCCTTTGAGCAATCCTGAAGCCTGTCGCGGCACACATGCATAAACGCATACCTCCAACCCGCACATGTGGGTTGTTCGAATAGCGAAAGCCTATACTTAGAACTTATGCATGACGTCTCATCATGCAGCCTAATCTCCTGATTGGGCGTTTCCTCCCCGAGACACCACTTACGCCGGGCGCTTTTCAGCTGCCCGGCTTTCTTTTTTGGGTGAGAGGCAAATTGAAACCCTTCTCCCTCATAGAGAGAAGGGTTTGGGATGAGGGTTAGACATTTTTCTTTCCTCCTCAAACACCCGCCTTCTACAGTGGTTTCAGGCGCACTTCACCTGCGCAGGCGCTTGTGTTGAGCACCCCAGACCGCGACTGCGGTCCGGGCTTTGCCCGCCCCGCCGGAGCCGCCCGCGGCGTGAGGCAACTAGAGACTAGACCTTAGCATCCAGGCAGTTTTCTGGCTGACGGTCATACGCTGGGTGAACAGATCCACCGACACGTCGTCACCGATTTCGTCGGCGACATCGAGCGCCTTTTTCAGCGTCGCTGAGAGCATGTCATGACCTTTGGCGAGATTCTCAATCATCGCTTCAGCATCAGGCTGCGAATTGTCTGGCTTGATCGTCGCGTTCTCGAGAATCTGCTCGGTTGAGCCTGGTGCAAACGCGCCAATTGCACGAATGCGCTCAGCGATTTCATCCAGCGCGGTCCAGAGCTCGGTATACTGTTCCATGAACATCTCATGCAGCGCTTTGAAGCGCGGACCCGTGACGTTCCAGTGATAGCCGTGAGTCTTTACATACAGCGCGTAAGTGTCGCCCATGACAGACTTGATCGCGCCAACCAGCTTGTCTTTTTGTTCGGGTGTGAGCGAGGCAGCATTTTCCATAACGAATTCCCTTTTGTATTCCTATGCTCGAGATATGGGGAAGGAAGTCATAAAACAAAATTGATAATTGGAATTATTGTTATAAGTTTTTTTTATATTATTCTGAACACAGAAAAGCCCACTAAAATTGGTGGGCCCTTCGTGATAAATTAGAGTTTTGCTGTCTACTTCAAACTCGCACAGAAGCGCTGAATACGCTCCAGAGCTTTCTCCAGCACATCGGACGATGTCGCATAGGACACGCGGAAGGCCGGGCTCATGCCAAACGCAGCGCCGAACACCACAGCCACCTGCTCTTCTTCCAGCAGCGCCGTCGCGAAATCCTCATCGCTTTCAATCAGCTTGCCGCCCGGAGACGTCTTGCCGATGACACCTGCACAAGACGGATAGACATAGAACGCGCCTTCTGGCGTCGGGCAGTGCAGTCCCTCGCATTTGTTCAGACCAGCCACAACAAGGTCACGTCGCGTTTTGAAGGCATCGGCGCGAGTCTTCAGAAAGTCCTGCGGACCATTCAGCGCCTCAACGCTCGCCCACTGTGAGATCGAACACGGGTTTGACGTGGTCTGACTGATCACTTTACGCATCGCGCCGATCAGCTTTTCCGGGCCAGCCGCATAGCCGATCCGCCAGCCCGTCATCGCATAGGCTTTGGACACGCCATTCATGGTCAGCGTGCGGTCATACAGCGCCGGCTCAACCTGCGCGATCGTCCAGTAATCGAAATCATCATAGACGAGATGCTCATACATATCGTCGGTCAGGATCCACACCTGCGGATACTTTACCAGCACATCCGCCAGCGCCTTCAGCTCATCTTTAGTATAAGCCGCGCCGGTCGGGTTGGACGGCGAATTCAGGATCAGCCATTTCGTTTTTGGCGTGATCGCGGCTTCCAGCGCTTCCGGCGTCATTTTGTAATTCTGGTTCGGGCCGCACTCGACCGACACAGGCGTTCCGCCGCACATGATCGCCATTTCCGGGTAAGACACCCAGTAAGGCGCCGGGATGATCACCTCATCGCCCTCATTCAGGGTCGCCAGAAACGCGTTGAAAATGATCGGCTTTCCGCCAGGCGCAACCGTCACCTGAGACGGTTTATAGGTCAGCCCGTTATCCCGCGCGAATTTCGCGACAATCGCCTCTTTCAGCTCAGGAATACCGTCAACTGGCGTGTATTTCGTCTTGCCATCCTTGATCGCCTGAATGGCCGCCTCTTTAATATTGTCCGGCGTATCAAAATCCGGCTCGCCCGCGCCAAGACCAATCACATCCATGCCCGCGCGCTTGAGTTCCATCGCCTTGTTCGACACGGCAATCGTCGCAGACGGCTGAACGCGGTTCACGGCATCAGACAGATAAAGCTCGGACATGGTCATTCTTCCCCGTTAGAGTCGAGGCGCGGTTTATACCACTATACTTAATATGGCCATTATTTTCCGGCAGTTTCTTTCCGCTTTCGGATCAAAATCGAATAAAATCCTGCGAGTGTGTTGTCATGAAATATTATCGCCACCCGCAAACTCAGAGTGAACGCAAGGCTGACCATGCGCTCGACGCAGCCGAAGAGGAGGCCTCCGCAAAAGTGAAGTCCCGCGCGCGAGGGCAGCAGAAAGGCGATATGGCCTTGCCGTCTGACTGGAGTGATCTCAGCATCGCCGCCAAAAAAGACCGAAGCCGGGGCAAAGCCACGCACGCAAGGCGAAAGCGAAGTCACGTAAGGTCTGACGTCGCCTACGCTCACTCGCGATCAGGCATCTATTCCGAAATACATCACCGTCATGCCAAGCGTATCGAACAGGCCGTGGAAGATGATGATCGGCCAGAGATTGTGCCGGTAAATCAGGAAGAAACTTCCGAATATCAGGCCAATCACACCCGTCATGACCAGACCACTCCAGCCCTGATAATAAAAATGGCCATAGCCAAAGATCAGAGCCGGAATGACAACCGCAGGAATAGCCGCGAAACGCACGCCACGAAAAACTGCCTCCAGCCTCGTAATCAGAAACCCGCGAAAGAACATCTCTTCACCAAAGGCGGCTGAGGTCCAGACAATGCCAAGCCAAAGCAGATAGACCGGCAGATTACCCTCAATATCGCCCCAGCGATCCTCTACGCCCTCGGCCTCCTCCGCCATGAACTCGACGCCCATGGCCGGCAGTCCTTCCGAGAAGAACAGAACGGCGGCGGCAAACACCGCAAACACCAGAAGAATTTGCGGGATGAGAAGCAGCTTTGACTTCAGACCAGGCAGGCTTCGCAGTCCCATTTGCGACCATTTCATACCTCGAAAGCGCATATATATGGTGATAAGAACCAACGTACCTGTCAGAGTGATCGGTCCCGAGAACTTCCAGATGAACTGGTCGACAATAAGTTTCGAACTGATGGCTATGCCAACAAAAACGATCAGCTCCGCAAGCGCTGTCCATCGGGACGTTGCGCCGTTATCCGTGTCATAAGACATTGAATGTCTTTCTTAATCTGGGGACCGAAAACGGTCAGCCTGCTCGTTTTTGAAGCCCGCAACGAGGCCAACAAGAAGCGCAATGCTAAGTGCCCAAGGCAGGATGATGTGCGGCGCGATCGGCAGCTGTATGAGCGTAATTGCCAGCGCGGTGAGGATAAACCCCACCGGCAAGCAAATCATGAAAATCACGAGCGCTCTCAGAAAGGAGAAGTTCATACGCCTCACGCCTTCGGCTTACGCGCCACCAGAAAGACAGCGGCACCTTTCTTTGGCTGCCATTGATGGACAAGTTCAAACCCCTTCTCCGTCATGTCTGAGATCAGCCCCTCGCGTGAGAAGACATTCACATGCGGCGCCTTCCCCAAGGCCTTTGCCACGGGCAGTAACAGTTTCCAGAAGCCCATCTCCTCCAGGCAGGCCGTGCTGGAAATAAACACGCCGCCAGGCTTCAGCATCCGATAAACGCGCGCCATAGCCGCCTGCGGGTCTGGCAGAAGGTGGAGGATGGAATGGCCCATCACCACATCATATTCATTCTGCCTGTCTTCCAGCTCGGCGAGATCGGCACGGACAAACAAAACATTGTGCGCCTCAGCGGCAATGGCCTTTTGTTCGGCAATCGCAATCATCTCGCCAGAGATATCCGACGCCACGATGTGTTTGACATGCGGCGCATGCGCAATCGCGGTCGATCCAGTGCCACATCCAAATTCGAAGACGCGGGATTCGGGCGTGAAATACTCCCGCGTCATTTCCAGCTTCTGCTGGTAGGCGGCTTCGTCGGCAACAGGCGTGGCAGCGTATTTCACGGCGAGCTTATCCCAGAAGCGTTCATCCTTGCTTGTTGAGGGTTTCATCAAAGGGGCGGGCGGGGTTTTGAGCGTGTGTGTTGTCATGAGGAAAAGATAGCGCCTCACATGCCATACGAAAATTGCGGAAATTCGTTCATCTGCTATACAAAAATCTATGAATTGGGATGCGGCAGATTTTGACTGGAACCAGGCGCGGGCTTTTCTGGCCACCGCCGAGGAGGGCTCGCTCTCTGCGGCCGCGCGCGCGCTCGGCGTCACTCAGCCAACCCTCAGCCGTCAGGTCAGCGCTCTTGAGGAAAAGCTCGGCATCACCCTGTTCGAGCGCGGCCCCCGCACCATGAATATCACCGCAGCAGGGCTCGAAGTGCTGGATCATGTCCGCGCAATGCATGACGCCGCAACCCGCATGTCGCTTTCAGCTTCCGGTCAGTCGCAGACGATTGCCGGCATGGTGCGCATCGCTTCGACGGACACAACGCTCTGCTATCACCTGCCGCCCATCCTGCAGGAGTTACGACGCATCGCTCCGGACATCGAGGTCGAAGTCCGCACGTCGAACCGGCTCAAAGACCTCATCAATCGGGAAGCCGATATCGCCATCCGTCATACGCGGCCTGACGAAACCGAACTGATCGCCAAGAAGATCCGGTCGAGTTCTGTCCAGCTCTACGCCTCACCCGCCTATCTCGATCGGGTCGGCCGCCCTGAGACTCTCACCGACCTTCAGAAGCTCGACTTTATCGGCTTCGAAGCCCGCGACATGATGATCCCCTATCTGAAACAGGCTGGCCTTCCCCTCACGAGTGCGAATTTCCGGCTCACCGTCGATAGCGGCCCGGCCGCGCTCTCTATCGCACGCCAGGGGCTGGGCATCGGCGTTCTGATCGCCGACGATGCAGAAGCCTTCTCGGATCTCGAACGCGTCTGGCCGGATTTCGGCTACATCGAAGTGCCCATCTGGCTCGTCACCCACCGCGAACTCCACACCAGCAAGCGCATCCGGCTGGTGTATGACCTCCTTGCCGAGCACCTTGGACGGCGATGGGGAGACGAAACTCCCGCTTGACCAACGCCCCGCCGCCTCACACTCTCGTGATCACGAAAAATATAAATGGGAGGAAATTGATATGTCCGGACTTTCAAAAACCGCTTTCAGCGTCGCGCTTCTGACCATTGGCCTCACAGCCCCCATCGCCAGTGCTCAGGAATATCGTCAGGAAAACGTCGTCGTCACCGGGAGCCGTATCGAATCTCTGCCGGGCATCACACTCAAACGTCAGGGCGACTTCCTTCTGGTCGATGTCCGGATCAGTAGCGACTCCCGCGAATATGCCATGCGCACATCCGAAATAGAAAAGACGGTGGATGATCTGCTGGCTGCAGCCAGAGAAAAGAGAGACATTTCAGTCAATGTCGATGCGGGCGGCCTGATCTACCCGCTCCTATCCTCGGAAGGTCTGCCGCTCTCCGTCGGGTCACGGCCCGATACCTCTTACACAGACCTCATCCTGCGGACGCCCATTCCGAAAAATGTCGGCGATATTCAGCCGCTCGTCACAAAGCTTGAAACCTTTGCGAACTCCATCAAAGGCGAAGGTCGAGCCACGATTGATGCCGATGATGTCCCCGATGTCAGCGTCGTGAACCCCGACCAGTACCGCATGGATGTCATCGATGCGATCCTCGATGAGGTCGACAAGGTCACCAAACGCCTTGGCCCGAATTACCGCGTCATCCTCACTGGCCTCGACAAGCGGATGAAGTCGCGCAACACCGACAATATCAACGTCACCTTTTACATCCCGTACAGCTACACAATCGTGCCCACCAGCATGACCACCGTCCTGCCGGAGTATTGAGGAGCGGCAGGCTCGGCGCCCTCCTCCACCGTTTGCGGGGGAGGTGCTGAGCCTTAA
>CEPO01014700.1_pt1 | contig 26967 bp, 31 predicted proteins | sample 530481 | NCBI WGS metagenome assembly CEPO01 (sample SAMEA2620198, study PRJEB7988) | marine metagenome | biome: marine biome (ENVO:00000447); feature: surface water layer (ENVO:00002042); material: "saline water (ENVO:00002010), including plankton (ENVO:xxxxxxxx)" | depth 5 m
TCGCGGATGTGATGCTCAAAACAGTTTTCATTTGCAGATCCTCTGTACCGGCAGGGTGGTATCGGTCCCTCTTGCGCGGTGAAGATGGCACCCCATATCCTTGTTGTCGAGACGCCGATGACGGGTCCGACATCTGGTGCGCCGAAAGGGCATCAACTCACAATCAGACAGGGGCACCTGTCGAACTTGTTGCTTTTGAAAGGACTTGATTATGCAAACGATTGATCTGTCACCAATCTACCGCTCTATGGTCGGTTTCGACCGTGTCGCCAACATGCTGGATGCAGCATCACGGCTCGACAACTCACAGGGCTACCCCCCATACAATATCGAAAAAACAGGCGACAATGCGTTTGTCATTGAGCTTGCGGTTGCCGGTTTCAGCGAAGATACGCTGGATATCGAAACCAAAGAAGGTCTTCTGACGATTGCCGGGAAAACCGGCGCGACAGAAAGCGAAGAGAAGCGCGAATTCCTGCATCGCGGCATTGCCGAGCGCAGCTTTATCCGCCGCTTCCAGCTTGCTGACCATGTGATCGTGAAGGGCGCGAGCCTGGAGAACGGTCTCCTGCGTGTGGAGCTTGAGCGTCAGTTGCCAGAGGCGATGAAGCCTCGTAAAATCTCTATTGGTGAAACCTCTCAGAAGGAACAGCCAAAGGTGATTGAAGGCGGCAAAAACGTCGCTTAATCAGCCCCGTTCACCCCAGACCCCCAGAGAGCGGCGCGTCCTTTGACGCGCCGTTTTTCTATGCGTCGGTTTTGGAGTTATCCTCTGAATCTGCCTCGGCATCGTCAGATGGCGCATCCGGCTCGTCAGGGATGACCGCTGTTTCCGGCACGCTTTCAGACGCCTGGGCGGTCTCTTCAACTGGTGTGACTTCGGTCGTCTCGTCCGCGACAGTCGCGTCTTCTTTAGCTTCAGGCACAGCTTCCGGTTCCGGTGTCGGCTCACCCAGCGGGAAGGTGTCAGTCAGACCCGCCGCTGCCAGAAATTCAACGATAGCCTCATCGCCAGGAGTTGCAGCAAAAGCCGCCTTCAGAGTGTCGAGCGAGGCGTTTGAGTGGCCCTGAACGCCCTGCTTGAACTCATCTTCGCCGATTTTGACGGTAACCGTCTTGCGCTTTTTCGCAATGGATTCAGCGTTCGCTTCGGTCCATGCAACATAAGTCGCACCGACTTCGTCACGGATCAGCGGCAACAGAGTGTCGCTGACATTGGCAAATTCGTCGAATGGCGCGCCAGCGCGCGGTTCTTCCATGAATTCAACCCAGGCCGAAACAAAGGGTGCGGTGTCGCGGATCATCTGGCCGGGCTTCTCTTCCAGAAGCAGTTGAGACAGTTGCCCTGCCAGCGCGAAATCCGCAAAGCTCGGATGCCCGCCAAAAATGAAGAGATGATGCTCAAGATGCGCATTCAGGAGTTTCAGAAAGCGTTCGAAAGATGCCTCGAGAATTGGCGCGGTTTTCTTGCTTGAACCGACAAGCTTCAATCGGCCCGTCATGCTTTTCGCGATGGACTTTTCGATATCGGCCCGGTTCTGGACGTCATATCCCGCAAAAATCTGATCGGCCTGACGTGTGGCAGAGGCTTTGGCTGCCGCCGTTGTGCCCCAGCGATAATGGAACATCACCTTATTCAGCCATTCGTCGGCATAGTCTTCCAGAAGCAATGACAGCGCCTGGCTCGGCGGATAATCCGGGCGTGCGGCAGGTGATTTCACCTTGTCTTCAATGCGCGACAGAATGAGGCTGGAATCGTGCGCGATGCCGCCATTCGGAGACACAAGCATGGGCAGCGCCTGGCTTTTCGCGAGGCCCTGAAACTCTTTCTCTGTGCCAAATCCTTTCGACACCCAGTCAAAGGGTAGCTTCTTGTAACGTAGATAGCTGCGGACTTTTACAGAGTAAGGGGACAGGTCTGATCCGAAAAGGCGGTATTTGGCGGACATAATGGAGCTCCAAGCGAGGGCGAAGGCTTACGCGGGCTTGGCGCTCGGTTCAAGTCGCAATCTTTAACTGGTCTCAGCGCGTGGCTGGCCGGTCACAGGGGCTTTTCAGCCATGCTGGACGAAGAAGTCCTCATAGAGTGGCGCGATCTGATGCTTCTTGATGCCGACGAGGACTGGAATGCCAGCTGCACGCAGGGCTGCGAAGCCGCCTGCGCCTTTGGGGTGTTTATCGGCGACAGCGCAGACAACACGGGCGATCCCGGCCTCGGTCAGGCGTTTTGAACAGGCGTCTTCGCCCGTCGAGCGTTCGCGGCACGGTTCCAGCGTCACATAGGCTGTGCCGCCTCGTGCTTTTTCGCCCGCCTCATCAAGCGCGATCTGTTCGGCATGCGGGCGACCGCCTTCCGCCGTGACGCCTTCACCTACGACGGTTCCATGTGCATCAACGATGACACAACCAACCGAAGGGTTGTTGCCGGTCAGGCCGTGATTCCAGAGGGCCAGCCAGTAAGCCTGGCCCATCAGGCGTTTGTCCCTGCGTTTGGTCATGAAAATCCTCCGCTTCTCCCCGCAGAGGCGGGGATCTCGTTAAGCTGCCAGATTCCTGCCTGCGCAGGAATGAGCGAACGATGTTTACGCAGGAATGGCGGGCAGATCCTTCGCGCGGTCCGCATCAAGATAGCGTGCAGAGACCGGCTTCAGAGTATCATCAAGTTCGATGAGGAGCGGGTTACCGGTCGGGATCTCAACGCCGATAATATCGACTTCATTTACTTGGAATAAATGCTTCACGATCGCGCGGAGCGAATTGCCGTGGGCCGAAATGATTGTGTTTGTGCCTGAGGTCAGGACTGGCGCAACCGCCGAATTCCAGTAAGGCAGAACGCGCTCGAGTGTGAGCTTCAGGCTTTCCGTCGCGGGTACGTCAATACCGTCATAGCGGGGGTCATTCGACAGATCGAACTCAGAGCCGGGCTCGAGAATTGGCGGGGGGATGTCATAAGACCGGCGCCAGATCTTCACCTGATCATCGCCATGCTTCTGCGCGGTCTCAGCCTTATCGAGGCCAGTCAGGCCACCATAATGGCGCTCATTCAGATGAAAGTCTTTGGTGACCGGCAGCCAGCACCGGTCCATTGAATGAAGGGCCAGCCAGAGGGTGCGGATGGCCCGGGTCTGAACGCTGGTAAAACATTGGCGGAAATCCACGCCTGCTTCAGAAAGCAGCTCTCCAGCGCGTGTGGCCTCGGCTTCACCTTTTTCCGTGAGCTGCACATCCCACCAGCCGGTAAACCGGTTTTGCAGATTCCATTCGCTTTGTCCGTGACGCATCAATGCCAGCTGAACCATAATCGTCCCTCATCTAACTCGTAACGCGCTGGCATTAGCGCCTAAATTACAAAGGGTCGAGATGTCTGGGGAAATTAGCGCCGCAAAACGCTCAGCTGAACAGATTGTCGATATCGGACTGCGAAATACCGGCATCATCCGGCGCGGCATGTTGCGCGCCCGGGCCATCGCCAACAATAAGGCCGTTGATTGTGCCGATATTGTCGAACAGGGTTTTGCCGATTTCGCTGGCCGCAGACAGTTCGTTCGCAACAATCAACTGCTGAATTGACAGAATTTTCTGATCGAGCGCTTTGCAGGCTTTTTCAAACCGGCTGATTAGCCCTGAATCGGCCAGCGCAAAGGCCTCGATGGCGAGATCACGATCCCGGAAGCCTGAATGCTGGAAGTGATCGACATAACCTTCTGGTTGCCAGGCCAGGATCTCATCATTGATCTCATCATCCGAGCCAAGAAAGTCCATCAGCATGGCGACTTCGTTGTAGTGATTGAGAAAATCGGTCGCAAGGAGGGTGTCCGGGCTGATATTCGCCGCGCGGAGTCGATCTGCATCGATCATATCAGGATTACCCAGCTGCATCACCGGCACGCTAGACGAAAATCGTTCAAACCGACTTAACACAGTAAAAACTCATCTTTTGGCCTTGCATCTGCCCGGTTCGCACGACAGAAGAATGATCGAAGGTCCAAGGGACAGCCCGCGTATGAGTGACATCATTTTTTATCCTGTCGCTTTGATTGCCGCACTGGCGATTGTAGCAGCAGCGGCGCTACCGGGCCGCGACCGCCTCGCATGCAGTTCTGTGAGCGGGGCTGGAACCGATTACCGGACAATTCAGGTGTCAGGAGACGATCTCTGCCGTTTTGAGGCGTCCGGCGAAGCCGAAATCGAGCTCGTCCGCTCCGGCGAGCAGATCACCCATCTCACCATCACGGCAAGTTCTGGCAGCCTTGGTGACCGGCCAGACCGGAACCCACATTTTCGCCTTGCCGCAGATCTCGAGCGGGTGTTTGCAGGTCATGAAGTGCGCGTGACGATTGAGGCGCGGCCGTCTTTGGATGCGGGTGCCTCTGCATTCGAAGCGAATTACAGCGCAGGGTTTGAAGGTAATTCGGGCTGGTCTCTCTTTGAACTGCGAGCGGATTACGCCCCCTACAGTTTCACCTGGGATGTGCCCCAGCGCACCGCTGAGGAAATTGCCGTCGATTATCTCGCCATACGGCCCGTGATTCCCGAGAAGACCAGATCCGTTGATGTCCGGTCGGTGAAATTCGAACTTCTGGAGAGAACTCAGGTCGCTCCGGAAGCAATACCGCAACCTATTCCGGGGATTGCCCCGGAAACCCCTGAAGACAGTCAGCCTGAAACCACACAGACAGACCCTTAGACCATCCAACATTATTTCCCGGAGGACAGAAGTTATGTTGCCGAAGCCAAGTGCAGATATTGCCCCGAACACCGCAGAATTCGAGACGATGCCATTGGTCAAACCGACCGGGTTTCGAGAGTATGACGCCCGCTGGTGGTTTGGGGTTCCGGGGGCAGAAAAGCCATCAGAACTGAACCTTCTTGGTGTGCAGGCTCTGGGACAGGGTATGGGTACGGTGTTCCATGATAAATGGGTCGCGCCCAAGGTCGTGGTGGGGCATGACTTCCGACACTATTCCCAGTCCATCAAATACGCGCTGATGACAGGCCTCGCTCAGTCTGGCTGTCAGGTTCTGGATATCGGGCTTGCGCTGTCGCCAATGACGTATTTTGCACAATTTGCGCTGGACGCAGCCTGCTGCGCCATGGTCACAGCGAGCCATAATGAAAATGGCTGGTGCGGTGTGAAGATGGGCTATGACAAGCCACTCACATTCGGACCAGATGAAATGGGTCGCCTGAAAGAGATTGTGCTTGGCGGAACGCCAATTCTGCGGTCGGGCGGGTCCATCACCCGTGTCGACAATATGAAGGATGTCTACCTTAAGGCGGTCACCAAGGATGTGAAAATCTCCCGTCCTCTGAAAGTGGTTGCGGCCTGCGGAAACGGCACGGCGGGCGCCTTCGCGCCAGAGGCGCTTCGCTCTATGGGCGTCGAGGTGATTGAGCTTGATTGCGAGCTCGACTGGACCTTCCCGAAATACAACGCAAATCCGGAAGACACCGAAATGCTGCACGCCATGGCGGCAGCCGTGAAAGAGCATGGCGCAGACGTCGCGCTTGGCTTTGATGGCGATGGCGACCGCTGCGGCGTGGTCGACAATAATGGCGAAGAGATCTTCGCCGACAAAATCGGCCTTATGCTGGCTCGTGACCTGTCCAAGGAATATCCGGGCTCGAAATTCGTCGTCGATGTGAAATCAACCGGTCTCTACAAGACCGATCCGGTTCTGAAAGAGAACGGCTCAGAAGTCGATTATTTCAAGACCGGCCACTCCTATATCAAGCGCCGCACCACAGAGCTTGAGGCGTTGGCAGGCTTTGAGAAGTCTGGTCACTTCTTCTTCCGCCCACCGATTGGTCTAGGCTATGATGACGGCCTGGTGGCCGCTGCAGCCGTGCTTCAGATGCTGGATCGCAATCCCGGCAAGAGCATGTCTGACCTCCATGATGAACTCGGTGAGGCCTACACCTCCATGACCATGTCTCCGCATTGTGGCGATGAGGTGAAGTATGGCGTGATCGACAAAATGGTTGAGGAATATGAAGGCCTTCTGGGCACGGAAATCCTCGGCCGGAAGGTTGTCGATGTAAACACAGTGAACGGGGCACGCGTCACACTGGAAGATGGTTCATGGGTTCTGGTGCGCGCGTCATCGAACAAGCCGGAGTTGGTTGTCGTGGTCGAGAGCATGGTGTCGAAGGATGACATGAAATCGCTGTTCCATGACGAGGTAAAACCACGCCTTGGCAAACATGAAGAAGTCGGCGGGTATAACCAGGAAGTGTGATGAACCGTAGAAGCGTTCAGCTGCATGTTTTGAAGGGAGCGCTTATTGCGCTCCCTTTTTTCATTCTGGCGGGCTGTGGGGATGGAAGCGATTTGTGCGCTGATAGCATCAGGTCGCGCACTCAAAGCCCGTATAGATAGCTTTCTAATCAGGACATATTAGCGCGTAAAATATTGACATCTTATAGGATGTCATAAATATTATTAGTATGAGATGGGTTCTGGATACAAATGTGATCGTCGCGGCATTTCGAAGTCGGGACGGTGCCAGCAACCAGATTTTGCGCCATGCGATTGACCAGCGGTTTGATCTTCTGCTCTCGACAGCACTATTTTTAGAATATGAAGCCGTTTTGAAACGAGACGAAATCCGGGCTGTCACCCGCCACAGCCTGTCTGATGTCGACCGTATCATGGCGTCGATTGCAGCCCTGGCGACGCCGGTTGATATTCTTTTCCGGACGCGACCACGATTGCGAGATGCAGGTGATGAAATGATACTTGAGGTGGCACTCAATGGGATGGCGTCGGCAATTGTCACGCATAATCTCAGAGATTTTGAGACGCATCCGCCCCCGGAGTGCGAGGTGCTGGTTCCACGTGTGGCATTGGAGAAACTAATCAAATGAGCGCAAAGACGAGATACAAATATCCGCTTCAGATTCCGGAATCCCTGAAAGAAACCGTTATCCGACTTGCGAAAGAAGACGGTGTTTCAGTGAATCAATGGATCGTTGCAGCTATCGCACAGAAAGTCGGTGCGGTTGAAACCGCTGAAGAATTTCTCATCGAAAGGGCAGGTAACGCTGTGCCGAAAGACCTGACGAAATTTTTGGATCAAGCGGCGGACGAACCGCCGCTTGAAACCGATATCGCATAAACCTGAAATTACCGCTTACTCAGCCCGAACCCATTCGCCATCTTCGTCTTGTGTCATCAGGGTGAAGCTGCCCGGTGCGATGCCGACCGGTTCCTGGCCGAGCATGAAGAACCAGGAGAAACCGCCAAACACGCGCCAGAAATTTGTCTCGCCCTGATTGAGGCCAAGTGGGCCACAAGCGCTGCGTGGGCCGTCGGCCGGATCATAGGCCTCTGCCTCGACCGGATTGTCGACGACGAGCGCGTCTTCCGGCCAGCCGGGAACGTCTGGGCCCACGACCGAACACTCAGATGCGGCGTCAGGATCTTCCATCGCTTCTCGGGCGCGGAACAGAACGTTTGCGAACCGGTCTTCCGGGTCTGCCGAAAAGACGCGGACCAGCGGCGTCTCACTAAATCCTGTTTCCGCGCGATAGGCTGAGCTCGCCAGAGAAATTTCGGCAGACTGTGCGCCACCTGCAAATTCGAGCGTCGTTTCACGGTCTCCACACACTATGCCCTGATAGAAGAGCGCGTCGGTGGCGAAGGCCATTTCCATGAGCTTCCATTCACAGGTGTCGCCCGTCATCTGTTCAAAATAGGCCATATCCGGGTGATCCGGCATGGCCGGGCCGTCGATAAAATTGATAGCGCGCCCAACACATTTTCCGGTGATTGGAAAAACCGGTCCTTCATCTGCGCAAGGTGAGGCCGCCGGAGCAGCCGTCTCTGTAGCTTCAACAGGAGTGTCGACCTCTTGAGGTTGGTCACAGCCTGTCAGCGAAACAAGCGCAAAAGCGCTGACGAAAAAGCCGAGGTGAGAGATAGTCATGGGTGTCCCCTATTTTTGGTCCCACGCTCAAATCACGCCGTTCGGGCAATTCTGCAACACAAATCCGTCATTTATTAAGGGGGTGCACAGAAACTGGTCATCCTGTCCTTTTGCATTTTGCAGCCTGAAAAAAAGGCTGTAAGACAAGGTGTAAATGGAAGACGGGGATTACAATGAAATTCAGAACCAACCTGTTCCTGGGCGCGGCGGCACTTTTCTCAATGGGGACAGCTCAGGCCGGTGTGGTCGATGAGCTTCGTCTGGGGGTCACGCAGCACAATATTTGCGTGATCGATTGTAAGAATGCCGACAAGGAAGACGGACCGAATATCTCGGCTGAAGCGGTTTTCGATACACCAGACTTTCTCAGTTGGGCATTTGATCCGCGTCCCTATCTGAACGCGTCAATCAATACAGCCGGCAATACCAGCTTCTATGGCGGCGGGCTTCAATGGTCATTCGGACTGGGCGACAATTTCGCGATCGAGCCGGGTCTGGGGTACTTTCTGCATGATGGTGAGACGTCCAATCCGTTCGCGAATGGTACGCCGGAATCGGCCGCCTTTGCCGAAGAAAACGTCCTGTTAGGTTCTGAAGATCTGTTCCGGACCTCGCTCGCGCTTAGCTGGTATATCAGCGATGCCTGGGGGGCTCAGATCATGTACGAGCATTATTCTCACGGCCAGATCCTCGGCAATGGCCGAAATCAGGGCATGGATAATCTCGGCGTCCGGCTTGTGTGGGTGCTGAACGACTAAGCGGCACACCGCTTTCAATTGAAGTCAGTTTCGTTCGGGCTCATACTCTTGGTATGAGCCCGAACTCTTTGACGCGCATACTCTATGATGGTGAGTGCCCCTTTTGCGTGTCCTATGTGCGCTTTGCGCGGCTGAGAGAGGCGCTGGGCGAGGTCGAGCTGGTCGACGCCCGAGAGGCGCCGGATTTGGTGGCATCGTATTCTGCGCGCGGTTATCCGATCGACGAGGGCATGATCGTCGATACTGGCGAAGAGATCTATTTCGGCGGTGATGCCGTCTATGCCATAAACTGGCTGGCCAGCCCGAACCCGGTCATGCGTTGGTTTGGTGGTCGGGCATTCCTGAAATTCATCTATCCGGCCCTGCGTGCTGTCAGAAATCTGACAGTACGCCTGTTAGGCCATAAGCCCATTCAGAACTCAGCTCCGTGAGGGCTTTTGACCTGACTGAGTGATTCTCAGGATGATTTGTCTGTTCAGGTCGGTCTCAAACGGGGTGCGCGTCATCGGCAGGACGAACCGACATACTGCTAACACGCGGAATTAAGGGCTTTTTTCGGACGAGAACTCCTCCATCCACGGAATATTATCCTGCGTTGACGCAAAGGTTTCACACTCTGCTCTTGCAATTCAGCGACAAACAAGGCCTTGTCCCGGCGGCTGAAACGGAGAGAGAAGCCATGACAGGTGTTGTCGTTGTCGGTGCCCAATGGGGCGATGAAGGTAAAGGTAAGATTGTCGATTGGCTGAGCCATCGCGCGGATGTTGTTGTGCGCTTTCAGGGCGGCCACAATGCCGGGCATACGCTCGTCATCGATGGAAAAGTCTTCAAGCTGAACCTTCTTCCCTCTGGCGTGGTGCGCGGCGGCAAGCTGTCCGTTATTGGCAATGGCGTGGTTGTCGACCCTTGGCAGCTCCTGTCCGAAGTCGCTGGGATGAAGGAACAAGACGTCATTCTGGGCCCGGATGATTTACTGTTGGCGGACAATGCCTGCCTCATCCTGCCGTGGCACAAAGATATCGACGCCGCGCGCGAAGCGCAGGCTGGCGGTGCGCAGATTGGCACGACCAAGCGCGGCATTGGTCCCGCCTATGAGGATAAGGTCGGCCGCCGTGCCATTCGCGTCGCTGACCTTGCTGACGAAGCCGCACTCGACATGAAGCTGGAGCGTCTGATCGCGCACCACGCCCCTCTGCGCAAAGGCCTCGACCTTCCGCCACCAGATGCCGCTGAACTCAAGCGGCAATTGCTCGAAATCGCCGATGACGTTCTGAAATATGCCGGTCCGGCCTGGCAGCGCCTTGATGCGGCCTATAAACTCGGTCGCCGCATTCTGTTTGAAGGCGCCCAGGGCGTGATGCTGGATGTGGATCACGGGACCTATCCCTTTGTGACCTCCTCGAATGTTGTTTCCGGCCAGGCCGCTGCTGGTTCGGGCCTCGGTCCGCGGTCTGTGAATTATGTGCTCGGTCTTGCGAAGGCCTATACGACGCGTGTCGGCTCGGGGCCGTTTCCAACCGAGCTTGACGACGAAATTGGCGAAACCATGGGCCGGGTTGGCCATGAGTTTGGCGTCAATACAGGCCGTAAGCGTCGCTGTGGCTGGTTTGATGCGGTCATGGTGCGTCAGGCCTGTGCGGTGTCTGGCGTCGATGGCCTCGCCATCACCAAGCTTGATGTTCTCGACGGGTTTGAGGAGATCAAGATCTGTGTGGCCTATAAACTCGGCGACAAAGTGCTGGATAGACTGCCCGCAACCGCGGCCGAACAGGCAGCAGTTGAACCGATTTATGAGACGATGAAGGGCTGGAGCGATTCAACTCAGGGCGCGCGCGACTGGGACCAACTGCCGGGTGAAGCGGTGAAATATATCCGCCGCCTTGAAGAGCTTGTGGGCTGTCCGGCGGCGATTGTGTCGACCTCACCTGAGCGGGAAGATGTTATTCTGAGACGGGATCCGTTTGGTCGTGTAATGTAAACGACCATCGTTTAATCGTCTGACTGTCATGACACTTGCCTATCCGATCGCCAATTCCGCCATGCAGGCGCTCACTGAGCCTTTAGGCCATGAGCGGACGCAGGCGGCTGCCCGGAAGGCGGCAGCAGGGCCAGTAACGTTTGAAACGGAATGGCTACGTCCCGGTCCCGAACGGCAGGAAGATCTTCAGCCCTATGTGCAGTCTGCAGTCGCCATGGGCGCGGCACAGATTTATGAGACCGAAAAAGGACGCCCAGTCATTGCCCTGAATTATTGGCGCGTCATGACTGAAGCCGAGCAGGTGTTTGATCAGCCGGTTGCAACCGATCCGGCGCGCAAGCGGGAAGATCACACAGACAATCTCTATTTTCGTCGTGGCCGGACCAAACCGAAAAAAAAGCCGGTCGATCCAAACCAGCTGGATCTGTTCGGTGCGGACCCAACGTCAAGCGATAAGGAAAACAGCTGATCGCCTTCATTTTTCGACGAGTTTCTAACGGCCTCATGACAAAAGAGAATTTCCTGATTATTCCCTTAGACTAAATATTCGTTCCGTTGAGTTTTGACGTTTTGCACCCATGACAACGCCCGTTCCTGTTACGCCGCCAACCACGCCGACGCCTGAGGCGAGCCCGTCCTCAGATAATGCGGCCGCGAGCGAAGCCGGAAATGATATTGCGCTACGTGCACAAGCGGTGATGACAGATGCCTGGACCTGGCTTCAGCAGCACGTCCTGACGCCCGAAAACCTGATCGCTATAGGTATTCAGCTTGCGGTGATCGTGGCAGCCATTCTGATTGGCCGAATGCTGTCGCCGACTGTTCGTCGCTGGATCAATTTTGGCGTATCCAAACTACCCCAGCAGATCCGGGAGAAGGTCGAACAGCTCTCGCCTCTCATCCTTGGCCCGGGATTGCGGCCAGCTTTATGGATTGGGTGTCTGTGGATTGGTGCCACGGCGCTCCAGGGGGCGGGGCAGCCCTATATTCTGGTACGGATTGCCGCGAGTCTGACCACAGCCTGGCTGGTGATCAAGCTCGTAACGCAATTCCTTCCTGCCGACCTCCAGAAACCTGCCCGATGGGTGGCCTGGGGTGTGGCCGTCCTGAACGCCATGGGTATTCTGGACGATGTCTGGCACTGGGTGAACACAAAAGGCGTGCCGTTCAATGAGCGCCTGATCAATCTCGAGTTCATTCTTCAGGCTGTCCTGATGGCGGCGATCTTCCTGTTTGGCGCGCAATGGCTTTCGAAACGCCTGAAAGCGCGTGTGGAGACGCTTCCTAAGGTTGAGCCGTCTCTCCGCATTCTTCTATCAAATGCCATTCAGATCGGCCTGTTTATCGCTGCGGCCTTCCTGACTATGACCAGCATCGGCATTCCGCTGGGCGGCCTGGCTGTCTTTGGTGGCGCGCTTGGCGTCGGCCTCGGCTTCGGCATGCAGCAGATCGTGGCGAACTTTATTTCGGGCGTCATTCTGCTGACAGACAGATCCATCAAGCCACACGACGTGATCGAGGTGGACGACACCTATGGCGAGGTAAAATCTCTTGGTCTGCGCTATGCTTCTGTCATTACGCGCGATGGCAAAGAGCATCTCATCCCCAACGAACAACTCGTGACCAACAAAGTGGTCAACTGGAGCTATTCGGACAATCTGGTGCGGATCAAGCGCCGCTTTCTGGTGGAGTATGAAAGTGATCTGAGACTGGCGGCGCGGTTGTGCATCGAGGCGTGCCAGGAGAATGATCGGGTTGAGCAAACGCCAGAGCCGAAATGCCTTCTCATGGAATTCACCGAGGATGCCGTGGAGATGGAGGCGCGCTTCTGGATACGTGACCCTCAGAACGGCATCAACAATATCGGTTCAGCCGTCATGTTTGCCATGTGGGACAAGTTCAAAGAGCATGGCATCGATCTGCCGCTGGGTCAGGACGAGATCCGCATTCTTGGCGACAGCCAGCTGAATGTGAAGCTGGTCCGCGACAAGCCGGGGAAGAAAGAGGAAAATCCTTCAGGTTGACTTGGCCAAGGACTGGCCAATTGAATTCGACAACCGCCTTCCAAGTTTGACCATGGGTTGTTCGATATACCGGTATGTCAGCGTTGATAAGAGTGAACCGACGACCAGTACGACCAGAAACAAGATGATGAGCTGCATGTATGGCGGCAGAGCCCCGGGGATAAACGGCTCCAGAAAATGAATGACGATGAAGTGGACAAGATAGAGACTGAAGCTGATCTCGCCCAGAAAAGCCAGAACTGGATTAACGAGCAAGACTGAATCCCAGCGCGCGGCCGCGTATACCAGTGCCGCCAATATCGGAATAACCAGTATTTGTGCAGCTGGAATGAATGCGCTGAAGACCGAAAAGGCGATGAGGGCTGATAGCACAACAAGTGTTTTCAGATCTCCAAGTCGCGTTTTCTCAAGCGTATCCGGCCATTTTTTTATGAGGTGATAAAGAAAAATGCCGGAGGCGAACGCCGGTAAGTTGGTAAGAAAATTGAAATGGAAGAACGTTCCCCACATACCCGCTTTTTGCGCTTCAGTCAGGAAAAGCGTCGCGAACCCTTTGTTTCCAACTGCTGCGGCAAAGGAAAGAATCAGCAAAACAGCCGCTAACCTGATATTCGTTACGTACCGTAGGGCAAGTGGGAAGAGCGCGTAGAAAATCGCTTCGCACGCGATACTCCAGCCTCCCGGGACAACAGTGTTAATCGAGTGCGGCACGAAGCCATGGACGAAAAAAGTCGTGGCCACGATATCATAAGGCTGTATCTCAATGGAACTCGCCTGCATAACATTCTGAAAAGCCAGCAAAGTATAGACCACGATTGCCAGATAGAACATGGGGGCAATTCGGAAGAATCGCCGAGTGTAGAACGAGGCTGGATCGAATTTCTCTGGTTTAGTAACGATGCACAGGGTCAATGCGCTCACGATGAAGAAAAGCTGCACGCCGCGAAAGCCAAAATTGCTGAAGGATTTCAAAAGAACAGGCAGATGATCGATCGACTGACCCACGTGAATCAGCACAACTCCAAGAATAGCGATGCCCCGCAGGCTATCCAGATAGACTAAACGCTTCATCCGATTTTCAATTTGCCCCCATAATGTGATCCGCAGATGAGTGCCTAGAGCAAATGGTCCCCTGTCTGAACGCAAACTTCAAGCGGCTTCGTCAGATTTTTCTACCAAAAGCCGAGGATTGTTTAGTTCGAGGTCTCAAGGACTCACACGCTGGTGACAAGTCGGACATGGCCGTCTGATACGGCGAGTTTTGTGCGCTCATCGCCAGGCCAGCTCCGATAGTCGAGCAACATGCGGGACGATCCGCGCTGCCCCCAAAGCGCTTCGGGTTCAAACCTCAGCCAGGCGATCGGCGCAGAATCGGTTGCTCTGGCGCCTGCGGTTTCGATGAGATCAACCAGCGCATCCCGCGTTTCCTTGGGGGGATATTGCAGAAACACCGAATGACAGATCACGGTCAGCGCATTCTTTCGAGGTGAAGCAAGTTTTGCTTTCAGCCAGTCAACCGCATCAGCCTCATCCACTTTTGTCTCGTTCTGAAGTGCCAGTTCAACAGCCGCATCAAACCGTTCCAGCCGCTCTGTTTGATCCACCCAGACATAGCTTTTCAGCCGCAGCCGCGTCTCCGGATCCGTCAGATCCAACGGATTCTGATCGCATGCGGCCCGGCTTTTGATATCAAATTGAACGGCAAGCGGGGGTGCAAGCGCCTGCCAGTCCGTACTGACCTGAACGCCTGAGAGCGGGTCGCCCCATTTCCAGTTCTGCGTGGTATAGCGAAACTGATCAAAATTCTGATTGAGGCCTGCGCTGGCGCCGAGCTCGAGAAGGTGGATTGGAAGGCGATGGCGACGGGTGAGGTCGAGTATGCCCGCAAGAAACATGAAACCCCGCCGGGTTTCATTGGTTTGCGGTGGCCGTGTGAGGAAATCTTTGACCCAGTTCACATTGTCTTTGAGGAAGGCGCGCGCAGCAGGCCATATCTCGCCAATATCGGCCTCCGGACTTTCCGTGGATGGGTAGGTTGCCGCGAGGATGTCATCACGGCCTGACAGCACCGCATAATGAAGCGCGCCCAAAAGGCGTAGGCCAACAGCATCACGGATCGGGTTGGTGGGCCAATCGCCCAATATCTCTCGGGTCGCGCCGCCCTGGTCGAAATCATGCTTCAGTCTGAGAAGAATATCCGCCGTGAGTGGCGAACCGAGAACCCGGTTCCATTCCGCTTGCTGGCCAAATTGCTGGGAGATTGCCTCTGAGTTCATGACGGCTTACGCGCGCTCACAAGCTCAGCTGGAGTAGCACCCCCGGCTTGGCCGGGGGTGTTGAAGCCGTCAATTCGAACGCACTCAGGCGCGTTCAAGACACATAGCGATGCCTTCACCGCCACCAATGCAGAGTGAGGCCACGCCCTTTTTCTTATCCATCTGCTCCATCGCAGACAGAAGGGTGACGATCACGCGCGCGCCAGAGGCGCCAATCGGGTGACCGAGTGCACAGGCGCCGCCATGGACGTTCAGATTGTCATGGCTGAGGCCGAGCTCTTTCATGGCAATCATGGGCACCACAGCAAAAGCTTCGTTCACTTCCCAAAGCTCTACATCATCCTTGGTCCAGCCTGCTTTTTTGAGCGCTTTCTCCATGGCAGGCACAGGTGCCGTCGTGAAGAATTCTGGTGCATGGGCATGAGATGCTGAGGAGACAATTTTCGCAATCACTTTCAGGCCGCGTTTCTCGGCTTCGGATTGCTTCATCATGACGAGAGCTGCGGCGCCATCCGAAATGGCCGAGGCGTTTGCCGCCGTGACAGTGCCATCCTTGTTGAAGGCCGGGCGAAGGGTCGGGATTTTATCCGGACGGGCCGCGCGTGGCAGCTCATCAGCATCAACCGTGACATCGCCCTTGCGGGATTTGACGGTGACCGGGGTGATCTCCCGTTTGAATTTGCCTTTTTCGCCGGCTTCCTGCGCGCGGCGAAGCGTTTCCAGCGCATAGGCGTCCTGGGCCTCGCGCGTGAACTGGTACTTCTCAGCGATCATATCAGCGAATTTGCCCATGGGTTCGTGCGCATAGGCGTCTTCAAGACCGTCCGTGGCCATATGATCTCGCGTAACCGCTGCGCCATATTTGTGGCCTTTGCGAAGATCAATCATGTGCGGCGCGTTGGTCATGCTTTCCATACCGCCCGCAACGACAATATCGGCCATGCCTGAGAGGATGGATGCAGAGCCCATAACCGCAGCCTGCATGCCTGAGCCACACATTTTATTGATTGTGGTCGACTCGGCATGCTGGCCGATTTCAGCCTTGATGCCGGCCTGACGTGCTGGCGCCTGTCCCTGTCCGCCTGGCAGGCAATTGCCCATAATGACTTCCTGGACGTCTTCCCCGCTCAGTTTCGCCTCTTCCAGCGCAGCCTTGATAGCGAACGCGCCGAGCTCGTTTGCTGAAAACGTTGAAAGATCTCCCAGAAGGCCGCCCATTGGGGTGCGTGCCATTCCGACAATAACGACCGGATCTTCTTGTGTGCTCATGGTCGTATCCTCCTTTTGAATTTCAATGTGGAGGTTGTGAGCCGGGCATGCCAGCCCGTCAAGCGGTTAATGGTGCGGGTGCGAAGGAGAATACCTATTCAGAGAGCAAGGCTGTGCCCATTCCGGGCCGGACACTTTCGGAAGGCTGATCATACATTCCGAGCGATGTGGACCAATCCCAATAGCACCAGCCAAAGCCGAGACTTTCTGACGTCCGGCGGACATATTCGGTCCAGACTGCGCGGTCCGCATCCGGGACATCAGTGTAAACGCCAAACTCTCCCAGCAGAAGCGGCCTGCCCGTGCGGTCTCTCCAGCGCGCGGCGCGGGTCAGTGTTTCGGCGATGTCACGACGGTCTGCGGCTGTGCCCCAGGTCTGGCCCAGCGGCACCTGTTTGTGCGCCCAGGGTGCGCCTTGATGCGTAAACTCAAACGGATCGTAGAAATGAAAAGTGACCATGGCGTGCGGATCATTGGGGGGATTTGTCTCCGTCAGCCCATCCAGCGTGCCCCATTGCCCGCCACCTAATACGATCCAGCGATCTGGATGCTGCGTTCGGACATCCGCCAGCAACATGCGGTTCAGTTCGTCGATTTTGCGTGCGGTAACGCTGGTGTGCGGCTCGTTGAGAAACTCAAACATCAGGCGATCAGACCAGCCAACATAACGATCTGATATCTGTTGCCAGATGGCCCGAAGGCGCGGCGTGTGCGCTTCAGCATCCTCTGAGATCGCGTCATAATGATGGACATTGATGATGACCTGAAGATCGGAGTCGAGTGCTTGCTGCACAACCGTATCAATGCGCTGGAAGAAGCGCTCATTGATCTTGTAAGGGGCTCGCGCGTCCGTGTGGGCGGACCATTTGATCGGCACGCGTACAGTGTCGAAACCGAGCGCGCTGATCAGTCTGAAGTCTGTCTCGCGTATCGTATAGCCCCAGTCGCCTTCATTCGGTGCCTCGAGCGCGCCGCCCATGTTGACGCATTTCTGTACGGGCGGATCGACTATGTCTTCGCTGGCATGTGCGGAGTAGACCTCGCTCGTTTCGGTCATTTGCAAAACGAGAAAACCCGCACCAAGGAGTAAGCCGATTGCCAGGAATCCAAATATGAAGCGGTTCATTGCGTGCCCACCTGTGTCGACCGAAACGGGTTTTCGTCCTCAGTGATCGGCAGTCTCACATTTGATTATCGCCGCCGATCTCTGCTTTTGGGATCAAGCAAATTGGGTGCCACAATATCGTTTATGAAACAGAATCAATGCGAATTTTATTCACCTGAATTGATCTGTTGCGAGGATGTCAGGATTTTACTTGACGAACTCAAATGAAAAGCATTCTGAATTTTATATAAATTTTCCGTAATGTTTGGCGGCATGGTGGTTTATTAGTATCTGTTTTTGTTGAGATTTTGTTTTGAGTGATTTGTTTCGCTTTTTTATTTATTCATAATAGTCATTCGGGTTATTCCGATAATTCATGAAAAATTCTGCTAATTTAACGGGACTTTCTGAATTGATCGTGTTTAAAGCCGCGCTTCCAGCCTGCCGGGTATGATTCAATCCGAGCCGTGCCGTCTTTCATGAATCAAGCGAAAACTCTTTTTTGTATGACTAGTGCTGTTCCCCTTAAAGCGAAGCAATACCGTCCGCTCGTCGATTTTCTCACAGAAACAATCGATCAGAGTTTTGATCGCGAACTGAAATTTACTCAGGCGATCAAATCCAATCATGTTTCCGATCACGGACAATTGGATCAGATCCGCATGCGCCGTGACGCGGCTTATAAAGCGCTGGAGCGTGTGCTGGAATTTATCCTCAACGATATACGCAATCGCACCCCGGCTACATCGGACTCTGTGTCTTCCAGTACCGATCCGTTTCTGTCGGAAGAGATCATAGACCGCGTGTTTGATGGTGATGATCTACTCAAAGATTTACGGGCAAAATACGAAGCCAGTCTGGTGGAATTCGGGGCTTGATTTCCGGGCGGCCCGGGACTTGCTTGTGAGGCTGAAATCACCAGTTAAACAAGCGTTTCTGAGCCGGATTAGACCATGATTGCCAATTGCCTCGATCACTTTGTGATCATCACGCCTGATATTGCCAAAGCGGTTCAGCAGTATGAGACGCTGTTGGGGCGTGATGTTGACTGGCAGCACATTTCTACAACGGACGGAACAGCCACGGCGATATTCCGGCTGGCCAATACCGCGGTGGAGCTAATGGCGCCGCACGGTTCCGGACCCGTAGGTGACCGCATTCTCGAAATCCTCGATGGCAGGGAAGGGGCTCTGACAAGCCTCGCTTTTGGGTCGCCCAATATTGATGACTCGCATTATTATGCGTATCGACGCGGGCTTCAGCCCGACCAGATTGTTCGTCAGGCGGCGGACTATATGGGGCAGCCTCGGCAATGGGCCCGATTTCGTTGCAATGATGCGGCCCTGGGAGATGTAAAGCTGTTTGTGGTCCAGCAGGAGAGCGGCGCGATGGCCTATATGGGCGCGCTGAAGGGATCGGCCTCACGTCTCGACCATGTGGTTATCAATACTACCAACCCAGACAGAGCGCTCGCGACCTATGGCGCACGTCTGAACCTCGACCTGGCGCTCGATCGCACGAATGAGAAATGGGGTGCACGATTTCTGTTCATGCGAACAGATGACACCACAATTGAAATCATCCAGCGCCTCGACGGAAAGCCAGCCCGCGACGAAGCAGACAAGCTTTGGGGGGTGACGTATGAAGTGTCCGATCTCGATGTCGCACATCAGCGCTTGTCTGATGCACGGGTTGAGGTGACCGATGTCCGTAAGGGCCGCAAGGCCGGCACGCGCGTCATGCGTGTTCAGTCACATTGTCTGGGTATTCCGACACTCTTGCTCGACACCAATGGCGAATAAATTTTACAGTTTTCTGAATATGAACAGTAAGTTGACAGGGTAAAGTTGACCGCCATATTCATCTTTTAGGGATATCTGCACTGGGATTTGCAGATGAATTGAGTGATGGGGTAATCATGAAAATTAAGTTTGGTGCTGTCTTGGTCCTTGGCGCTTTGACGGTGGCTGGCTGTTCTACCGGCGAATTGCGCGCGTTCAATGATGCGCTGGCCATGCAGAATGGATATAATGTGACGTATCGCGACCAATCTGACACCAAATGGATTGGGGATATCAAATGGACTTCAGCTGTTCAGAGCGGGTCCTATTACACCACGGCTTACAATGACGGGAATGAGTATTGCCGCGTGAAGATCGATTTCGAAAACGACACATCTAAGACCTACAATCTCGATCCCGGGGAATCGACAGGGCGTATTTATACCTCCGTTTACAATCAGGCCGACTATATGAACACGCTCTGCGGCAACTCACGAGAGGCCTATAATGAGAGCTTCAACTGATCGGCTGCAATTGCAATTGATCTTAAGGCATGATGCGTTTTATTAGAGCGCATGGACGCTTTCAAATCACTGACCGGCCCGGCCGCCCCGCTTCGCATGTCGAATGTCGACACGGACATGATCATTCCGAAGCAATTTCTGAAGACAACCGAACGCACCGGTTTGTCGAAAGGATTGTTCTACGAATTGAAGACGAATGCCGATGGGTCGGACAATCCCGACTTTGTGCTCAATCAGGATGCCTATAAAGACGCCAACATTCTGGTCGCCGGAGCGAATTTCGGCTGTGGGTCTTCGCGTGAGCACGCACCATGGGCGTTGCTGGATCAGGGCATTAAATGCGTCATTGCGCCAAGCTTTGCAGATATTTTCTACAACAACTGTTTCAAGAACGGCATTCTGCCGATCACTCTGCCTCAGGCGCAGATTGATCGATTGATGGATGAGGCGCGCGGCGGCAATCACATCTTTACAGTTGATCTGGAGAACATGCAGATCACCCTGCCGGAGGGCGAGACCATTCCGTTTGATCTGGATGGCACACGTCGGAACAATCTGCTTGAAGGCCTCGATGACATCGGCCTGACACTTCAGTCTGAAAGTCATATCTCGGACTTTGAGGCCCGCCGGAAATTGACGACGCCCTGGCTGGAAACCGCAGGATGAGGGCCGCTCTGGTGATCATGTCGGCGTTGGCTCTGTCTGGCTGCGCGTTTGACGCCATGAGCACCAAACCTGAAGTCAAAGGTCTTGAGGGTGCTGCGGACATGCAGACGCTTTATCATCCTGACAGCCCGGTCGAGGTGACCTTGCGTCCCGGAGGCCGGTTCGAACTGGTTCTTAAATCCAATCCTTCCACCGGCTATTTCTGGCAATATAAGGAAGGCCTCGAAACGGGCGTGATTCAGGATTTTGAATATCGCTATGAAGGGGACCCAAATCCTGGCGGAGCTGTGGGCGTCGGCGGAAACGAGATTTTCGTCTATGAGGCGCTGAAGCCTGGGAAAACAACACTGGTGCTTGGGTATGCGCGTTCACGCCAAACTGCTTTCGAGACCGTTTCTGTGCGGGTCACGGTGCGCAAGTGATTATTGTTGAGGGCCATGTCAGATTGCCAAATGCCGAGGCGATAAAAGACCTCCTGCCAGCGGCCACAGCGCAGATCGCCGCCAGTAAGACGGAAGGCGCATGTCTTGATTATACCTATGCCATCGATGTGCTTGACCCATGTCTGGTCCGTGTTCTTGAAAAATGGGATAGCTGGGAGGGGTTGGAAGCACATTTCAGAAAGCCCCACATGACGCCCTGGCGTGAGGCGCTGGCCAGTGTGAAGTTTGAGGAGCGTTCCCTGCGGGCTCATGACGTCGGCGAAACGCGCGACGTGTAATTGTTTCAATAATATTGACACAAATATATTTGATGCAGTATTAGTGAAGCATGTTTGCGCATGTGATCATGGGAGATGTGACGTCCAGCCGCGATTTTTCAGCGCGCGCTGTGCAGGACTATCTGCAGAACGCGGTCGATCATGCTAATTCCGGAAAGCCATCGGACATTCTTTCACCGCTCACCGTAACTCTGGGTGATGAGTTTCAGGGGATCGTCCGAGATTTTCGTACGCTGTGTGAACTCGTCTTCCGACTTCAGCTTTGGCGACTGGAACAGCATGTGCCGTTTGAGCTCCATTACTCACTGGTGAGAGGTGAACTCGAGACTGACATAAATCCTGACATTGCCCATGGTATGCTCGGACAGGCGCTGTCCCGAGCCCGACAACTCGTGTCGAGCAAAGGTCGAAGCCGACCAAGATACAATGTGGACACCGGAAACATGACCACCACACTGATGATGAATGATCTGTTTCTTGTGTTGGAGGGGCTGGAAGACAGGTGGAGCCGTAAGGATGATGAGGTGGTGCATACGCTGCTCACCCATTCCAATGATGCCGAAGCCGGGGAGATTCTCGGCAAGGACCGCAGCCAGATCTGGAAGCGACGCGGCACACTGCTCATTGAAGAGTATCGCATCACCCAGGATGTTATAATGAGGCTGGCTGACCTCGTCGACAATGGAGGGCGCTTGCGTGACTGGCATCATGAATGAACGGACGCTCTGGGTCGCCTGCTGGTTTGGCGTCTTTGTCATCGGTGAGATTATATCGCTGATTGCCTTCGGCTTTATCCGCGCAATCCATGCGCGCAAGAAACTGTCACTCGAGTTTGGCGAGTTTGCGAAAGAGGTGAAACGCAAGCCCGTCTTTACGCTGCGCTTCGATCTCGACTGGCTGAAAGGCGTATTGGAACGGGCTGTTCTCTCAATCGGGTTGCTCGCAGGCTTTACCCATATTCTGACCTTTTTTGGCGCTCTGAAAATCGCAACAGGCCTCAATGCTCGGTCTCAGGACAAGGATGCGCCGGGCCATGCCTGGAGCATGGATTACTTCCTGACGGGCAATCTCGTTTCGGCCTTTTTTGCCATCATGTATGTGCTGATGAGCCGGGAAATCTGGATTTTCGCGTCAGATCGTTTGATCCCATGAGAAACGGGCTGTATGCCCTCTGCCGGTTAGACGAATTTTTGCAAGGCAGATCACAATGACACAAACACTCCTCCTGCTTCCCGGCGACGGAATTGGCCCAGAAGTTATCGAGCAGACTGTGCGTGTTGCGGAAAAAATCGCGCCGGACCTGGCGCTGGACTACGGCCTTGTGGGCGGTGCGAGCTATGATGAACACGGTACGCCTCTGACGGATGAGACGCTGGCGCGGGCAAAAGCGGTTGATGCCGTTCTGATGGGGTCTGTTGGCGGCCCGAAATGGGATAGCGTTGCGCGTCATCACCGGCCTGAGGCGGGCCTCCTCAATCTCCGCAAGGGCATGGATGTGTATGCGAACCTCCGTCCGGCGCTTTGCTTTTCAGCACTGGCGGATGCCTCGGCGCTGAAGCGTCACCTTGTCGAAGGTCTCGATATTCTCATCGTGCGCGAATTGGTTGGTGGGGTGTATTTCGGCCAGCCCAAGGGCATTGAGACACTCGCCGATGGCACGCGTCGCGGCTTTGACAATGCGGAATATACCACGCCGGAAATCCACCGGATTACCCGCGTGGCATTCGACATCGCCAAAGGGCGCGGCAATTCCGATCGCCGCTGGGGCGGAGTGTGTTCGGTCGAGAAATCTAACGTGATGGATTCTGGCCAGCTCTGGAAAGAAGAAGTTCAGGCGCTCTATGACGCCGAGCTGAAAGACATGGGCGTACCGCTGCACCATATGCTGGCCGATGCCTGCGCTATGCAGCTCGTGCGTGAGCCAAAAGGCTTTGACGTGATCCTGGCTGATAATCTCTTTGGCGACATGTTGTCGGATGAGGCTAGCATGCTGACCGGTTCGATTGGCATGCTGCCATCGGCCTCGCTGTCGGATGCGGGTAAACCGGGCCTCTACGAGCCGGTACACGGTTCTGCGCCGGATATTGCCGGGCAGGGTAAGGCGAACCCATGCGCGGCCATCCTGTCGCTGGAAATGGCACTCCGCTGGAATCTTGGTCGCAGCGATGCGGCCGATGCCATCACGCAGGCCGTTTCAAACGCACTCGACAAAGGCGCCCGCACACCGGACCTTGGCGGCGAAATGAGCACCTCTCAAATGGGCGATGCGATCCTCGCGGAGCTGTAAGAAGCTCCGGTTTAAGTGAATTGCCTATCTTCCTCTGATCTTCCAGACTGAGTGGACATAATCAGAGGGAGGGGCGCAATGCGTCAGCATTTTATTGGGGCGGTTACCGCGCTATTTTGTTTCGGCGGTTTAGCGGCGTGTACGACGACGCCTGAAGCGCCCAGAGACGACATCACCCATCTCTATTTCATCGGGGATTCCAATCTGGATATCGGTCGGGTCTTCACCGAGCGCGCGAGCGATGGTGATGATGGCGAAATCCCGCCACCCAATACGGTCGGGCTTCGCTCGTCGAATTCCACCATTCTGCCGGAATTCCTCGTTGAGCGCCTCGGCATAGAACAGACCAATTATGCCTGGGGTGGCGCGACCTCCGGCATGACAAATATCGTGGCGCTGCGCGGCATGCCGGATGCGCGCAATACGGGCGCTTTGGCGCAGATGGATGAGTTTGAAGCCGCACTGGCGGGTGGCGAGGCGAATGAAGACGCGCTCTATCTGGTATTTGCCGGATCGAACGATCTGGCGCTCGTCGACAAGACAGATCAGGCCGCTGTTACGGCGGCGATTGACCAGGCCATGATCAATCTGACCGAAATCGCGACCCGGCTCGATGCCGCCGGTGCCGAGTTCATCGTACTGGCCACACGGACGCCTCGGCCTGTTTTGTCTGATGCGGATCGGCCAGAAGATGAAGCCGACGAGGAGGCCAAAAATGATGCCTCCGGACGCCAGATGAATGCCGATATCCGGGCTCTGGTTGCAGAACTGGACGACGCGCTGGACGCCGATGTGGAGCTGTTCGACGCCTATGTGGAAATCCGGAATATTGCTGAAAACGCCGTCGCGAACGGTTTGGAGGCCTATTCACCGGCGCCTGAAAATTACTGCACCGCGCGCCCGGATGACTGCGATGTACTCGTGAATTACGATGCAGCGCACAAGACGAACGCTGTGCATAGCATTCTCGCGGACCGTTTCATCGACGAGTTTGATCTGGCGGAGTGAGCTGCCCTAATGCAGGCGCCGCAGCTCAAACTCTTCGGCATTGCGCCAGCCGGATGGGCCGACATAGTCGGCATGGGCAATACGGATGGAGTGGATCACCGCTTCGATCTCGCGGCGCCAATGGTCGAGAAAGCGGGCCAAACGCGCAAATTCAGGTGCCTTATCCATGGTCTGCCAGGTGAAGCTCTGCAGGAGTTTTGGGTGATCCGGCATGTAATAAAGGATCTCTGTTGTCAGTAATCCCGCGCCATTGAGTTGCGCTTCGAAGTCTTCAGAGTAGTTCGCCATGTCTATCCCCTTTCGATAGAGGGAGTGTGGCGAGAATTGTCCGTATAGGGAAGATAAAAACGCTGTAATTACTGAAGATTAGCAGCAATTCAAAGCTGCTGCTAACAATCAAATACTGGCGTTTTCAGGAAGCTGGCGGCATTTAGGCGAGGGGAGCGCCTCCGTCAAGCTCAGCCTTCGGACTCAATCCTCTCGTCAGCTTCCATCTCCATCACAGTGTCACCAGATGGGCGAGCTTCGAGTTTTGCGTCCGGTTGAGATTTCTGTTGTGCAGCTGCATTTCCGACATTGATGGCAAAGCCGCGTGTCGCTGGAAACACCATTCCGCCGGGAAGTTCGGCCATAACCTGCACCGTGAGATAATGGCGGCCTTCCACGGATGATGAGAGAGAGACATCCAGCGTATGGGGGTCGTGACCGGCCATGGAGAAGCTTGTTTCTTCGACCGACCAGAGGTCCAGTTCATCAGCGGCGATGATTTTGACTCGCAGCGTGCCCGCCGCATAACCGTCTTTGAAGGTAAGGGTGAAGTTCTCTGTCTCATAGAGGCTTGTCTTTCCATCATAGTCGGCGCTGATCTGCACGGAGGCGCCCGGTTTCGCGGTGCGGGGGGCCGTGACGGTTTTGGCTTCGCTGATGTCTGTCCGCTGTTCCACACTGTTTGAACAGGCAGAGAGTGCGATAAGCGAACACGCGGCGAGAAGGCTGGGGGTCAGATGTGTCATGTCGGGTCTCGCTCTAATTCGTGACCGTGAAGTCGAAGCAGGTATCGCCATTATTGCTGTTGTCGCTGTCGATATTGCGCCAGTCAAAAGCTGCGATGGAATATTCGCCAGCGGAAAGCGATTCCATTGTGGTTTCCGTATCAGTATCTCCGGACAGCGCCGTCGCTATGGTGGTGCCGTTCTGAATGATGCGGAAATCCGGATCGCTGCTGGCTGGTCCTGACGTGCGTGTCATGGTGAAGGTGTAGACATCATCACTGGCAATGGTGAGGAAGAGCAGCGCTCGAACGCCCAGCTTATTGCTGTCGCCATTGTCATCCACCGAGCAGATTTCGACTGCGCCACCGCCCGGTGTCACGGTTTTGAAAACCGGCAGGTTGGAGGCGAGGCCGCCATCATTGGTTTCGCCTGTGCCCGCCGGCCCGGTTCCGTTTATGTCGAAGGAGTTCTTCAGGGTGGTGATGGCCGCTTCGTCGCCCGCATTCTGTGCGATCAGCTCATCCGCAAAGGTGAAGATGGTGAGCAGATACGGGCTAGCGGTATAGTCGGCGTCTGTCAGCGCGTCATAGATAGGCTGGAAGCCGTAGGACAGTGTATCTGCTCCATCGCTGGAACTGTCGAACACGTCATAGACGAAGGCCTGGACGGAGAATTCATTGAACCAGCCCGGCGTTGCGGGCGTTGAGGATTCCAGATTGAACCCGCCGCCCGCCGCCTGTCCGGCACCGAGGCTGTCTGAATAGATCGGATCGCCGAGAATCATGCCGGAAAAGGCGTTGGCAAACCCTTCCCCCCAGGCCAGGCGTGGGTCGAGGAAATCATTCGCGCCGTGCCCGCCGCCAATGGAGTCGCTGCGTGACAGGAAGTCTTCGAGATAATGTCCGTATTCATGGGTCAGAACCGAGCGGTCATACTCATCGGTATCGGAGTCTTCATCGCCCAGAACATACATGATGCCATTGCCATAGGAGGTGGTGCCGATTTCACCCATGCTGACATCGCCTGAGACCGAGACATTGTCCGGGCTCCAATAAATATCGAGCTCTGGCAGAACGACATCTGCATCCGCGCCGACAATGGCGGTTATGGCTTCGTAAAGGGGGTCAAGAATTGCAAATGGTGCAGCAGCCCGTGTGCTGGCATAGCTCGAGCCATCCCAGCCCGAGGGCGCATTCAGGTCGCGTGTGGAATCAGCGCCCCCCGATGAGGTCAGCGAACCGGTGATGGCGTAAAGCGCATTTCCATTGGTGTTGTTGAGGACTTGCATGTCCCAGCTGGGCGAGCCGGACTGGATCACTTCGGCTTTGGCGCGAATGCGGACATCCGTGTTTGACGGCACCTCAACGGAGTACTCGCCCATATCCGTCGTCACATCGGTATCGAGAATCGTGCCGGACCCGTCGAGGACTTCGAGAGTCACGCCTCGCGCGGGTTTTTGGGAAATATTCGAGTAATCAAGCCCCAGAGTGGACGGGTTCTTCGGAATGAAGTCGAAGGTCACGGTGCCGGATATGGAGACCGATGTCGGCGTCGGTGTCGGGGTTGGCGTCGGCGTCGGTGTCGGTGTGGGAGACGGGGTCGGACTTGGCGTCGGAGACGGGGTGGGCGCAGGCGTTGGCGTCGGGGTAG
>CEPO01014717.1_pt1 | contig 26446 bp, 22 predicted proteins | sample 530481 | NCBI WGS metagenome assembly CEPO01 (sample SAMEA2620198, study PRJEB7988) | marine metagenome | biome: marine biome (ENVO:00000447); feature: surface water layer (ENVO:00002042); material: "saline water (ENVO:00002010), including plankton (ENVO:xxxxxxxx)" | depth 5 m
AGAAGATCTGGTGGTGCTCAGCCCGTCACCTGATGATCAGAGGCAGAAAATAGCACGTCTCTCTGCAAAAGGCCGCGCGCTGGTTGCGATCATCCGACCGACGGCCTGGCGAGAAATCACTGAGGCCGCAGCCGACATATGCGCAGACCTGGAGAGCGATGTGCTTGGCTGTCTTGAAACGCTGGAAAAGCGCCTGGCGGACAAGCCGCTCATGGACAGGAAAGGCACGGTGAACGGGCTGGAAATCGTAAATTATGCAGATGCGCTTGCAGATGATTTCTACCGGATCAATGCAGACTGGATTTCGAAAATGTTCGTTATGGAAGAGGCGGATGAAGAGGTGCTGCGCGATCCCAAACGGTTCGTCATAGATCAAGGCGGACAGATCCTCTTCGTACGAACGGCGGAGGGTCAGATCATCGGAACCGGCGCGCTCCAGCCCGTGGGCGATGAGGGGGATTATGAGTTCACCAAAATGGGGGTGGATGAATCCTATCGCGGGCTGAAGGTGGGAGCCTTCCTCATGCATGCGCTGTTGTTGCGCGCCCGACAGATGGGAGTGAAGAAGCTGCATTTGCTCACCAATAAAGACTGCGTTGCGGCGATCAGCCTTTATGAGAAAGTCGGGTTCTATCACTCGGAAGAGGTGATGGAGCGGTTCGCGGCGAAGTATAAGCGGGCGAATGTCGCCATGCGCTATCCGATATAGGGAGGGAGATTATGACCCTGATTGATCGAACAAATCTTGTGGCCGCGGCAGATGCGCTGACGAAGACATGGTCTCCGCGGGTGATTGGAAAGGTAAATGATCAACTTATCAAAGTCGCGAAGCTGAAAGGAGAGCTGTGCTGGCACGCACACGACGACGAAGACGAGATGTTCTATGTCATCGCAGGCGGGTTTCGCATGGAGTTTGAGACCCACAGCGTCGAACTCCGCGAAGGCGATTTCCTCACCGTTCCGAAGGGCGTACGGCATAATCCGGTGGCGGAAGAAGACTGCTGGGTGATGCTGATTGAACCTGCGTCCACCCTCCACACGGGGAGTGAGGTCACTGAGAAAACGAAGTCGCTGGCAGATCAGATGAAGTGAGTTTTCAGTTTCTGGCGGCTGTATACGACGCTTCTGGAAACTCTTCAGGTAGTGTCTGGGTGAGATAGGTCCGACTGTTCTGCCAGTCGGCTGCGGTGTCAGCAAACACAGTATCCAGCAACGCCCGCACAGCCAGTTTCGCAATCATGTGTTGACGCCCCGCGCTGATGGTCTCGCCCAGTTCAAACGAGCAAGCCGGTACATATTCATCGGGTGAGACCAAACCAAGTTCAGGTCCACCAAATTTGCCGTCGAAAGGATGAGTATCGGTTCCGAACTCTGTTATCGAGCAGGCCAGAGCATCGGGATTTCCCAAAAGGCGTAAAGGGCCGGCCATAAGATTGGCGAAACCGGCATGTGTGCCGCCTTCTATTTCGAGCAGGCCGCCGGTCGCGATTTTGTCCGGCATGGGCGCTGCGTTTACCCTGTGGGGAACAATGGCGTCTTCTGTGCCGGAAATGACCAGATAGGGCACGTTCGTTGTTGTGAAGAAGCCCGGGCCAAAGACATCCGCTGGCCCGGCCATGGAAATTGCGACTTTAATGCGGTCGTCACGCCATTCGGGGTGAAAAGTGACGAGCGTCGTCGTCAGTCCACCCAGTGACAAACCGATCGCGCCAATCCGGTTCGGATCTATGCTTGCCTCGAAAGGTTTCGCTTCACCTGACAAAGCCAGCATCTTGTCGACGGCGAAACTCACATCACCGGGTTGGCTGGGCACGTCATCTATTGTTGGGCCACCGGGCGCTGCGCCATTTGACAGAGGAAAGCGCGTAGAGGCGACAACATAGCCGTGGCTGGCGAGATGCTCTGCGATGTATGCGCCACCTTCCCGGTCGGACCTGAAGCCATGGCTATAGATGATCAGAGGCGCTGCACCGTTCAGGTCTTTGGGATACCAGAAGACTGTTGGAAGGGCGCGGGTGTCTGCGCCTTTAAAGTCTCCATTGGGTGGTGTCGCGCGACTTGTATCGACCCAGTCAAAGTCTGCTTTTCCGACCTCAAATGGTCCATCGGCCAGACGGGCCGCGCTTTCGCTGTTCCGCGGTGGCGGGGAGGGCCGCGTCGCATAAAGGCTGACGGCCAGAGTGATGATTGCCAGAATCAGCACCGCAAACAGGGTGATCCCGCTCCATTTTAAAACTCTCACCATCACCAATCCTCTCCCGATTTTATGTTTGTTTTCGAGCGTTTATCGGTTCGAGGCAAGCCGTGCGATTAGCGCTGATACTTGATGAACTCGGTTTTTGTGGCCACCCGGTCATAAAGCTGTCGGGCGGTGTGATTGTTGTCTGCTGTGGTCCAGTAAACAGTCGAGCAGCCGAGCGCATCGGCTTCGGCATAAACGGCCTCGATTAACGCCCGGCCCGCGCCTGTGCCGCGCACGGCTTCGGAGACATAAAGGTCCTGCAGATAAATGACGTCCTCAGGGCGCCAGCAATGGCGATGCCGTAGGAAATGCACGAGACCGACAGCTTCTTTGCCTTTCCAGGCCATGCGGCAGCGTGGCTCGTAGGGGCCATCGTCGAAAAAGCGGGAAAATGTGGTGTCGTAGACCGAGGTCGGCAGTTCGGACCTGTAAAACGTCAGATATCCTGTCCAGAGCTCGCCCCAGACAGGCCGGTCAGCCTGCGTGACGGGGCGAATTTCTACGCTCATCGGCTGCGGAAGCTCGGGATGACGCTCACGAGGAGAGCTGCGAGGCCAGATTTGAGAAGGGCGCCGATCAGGAAGGGATAAACACCGGTCGTCCAGGCTGTTTCAGCACCGAAGAGGTTCGCAAGCCAGGCAAAGCCAAGGCCCAGAATGATCGCGTGAAGCGCGGTAAACGCAGCAAAGCGCACGCCAATGCCAGCCCAGTTTTTCTTTGTTGTCACAAAGCCTGCGAGGAAGGCCGCAATCGGAAAGCTGGCGAGATAGCCAGCTGTCGGGCCAACAAAGGCCTGCGGGCCGCCCATGCCATCAGCCAGAACCGGCGCGCCCAAAAAAGCAAGGCCCAGCCAGCCCAGAACCACGCCAGCTCCCATGCCGCCCCCACAGACTGCGCCGATCAGAAGCACCATCAATGTCTGCATGGTGACTGGAACCGGCATCATCGGAACGGCGACATAAGACGAGGCCGTGAGAAGCGCGATGCCGCAAATTGCGATCGTAACCGGGCGGAGATAGCGGGCGGCAGCGGGCATGGCGAGTGTCTTCACAATGAATTTTCCTTTGGTTCGTTCAGTGATTGGTCTGTCCCGGCCAATCAATGAGGTCAATACGAACCGCCGGTTTTTTGATCAGATCTCACTGGGGCCTTGTTCGCTGAGGAGGTCGCCGGAGTGTTCGCGGCGCTCTTCCTCCACCCGGCGCTCAATGGAAGTGTCAGGGGCGGTATCGGCGGCGATGTCCGATGATGGGAGCGATGACGCTGGCGGAGCGGGCATCGAAGAGTCGTCTGTCTGTTCGATCAGCGCGGAGATCGCTTCGGTTTGCAGGGCGGCGGCGCCTTTGATGGAGATGCGATAGCTCGGATCTGGCAGCACGAACCCGGCAGCTTCCAGCGCGTCCTTCACAGAGGCAATGGCAACCGAGCGGGCTTTGGCAAAATCGCTGGAGCGTTGATCGAGCCAGCCAGCAAAGAAGAGATTGGTGGTGGATTCGCCAATCTCTTCGATGACGGCGACTGTTTTCGGATCGGCGAGAACGAAGTCCAGCGCCTCAAGTGCTTGCTTGCCAGTGGCGAGCGCGGATAGAGCATCCTGTTCGGGATCAATGCCGAGAATGAAATCAAAGCGCCGCTCCGGATTGCGGGAATAATTGAGAATAATGCCTTTGAAGACGGTGGAGTTCGGAATCCGGAGATGATTGCCATCAAGCGTCATGAGTACAGTTGCGCGGGAGGTGAGACGGATGACGCGACCTTCCTGATCATTGATGGTAACATGATCATTCGGCTGAAATGGCTGGCGGACCGAGAGCATGATGGAGGCAATATAGTTCTCGATCGTGTCCTTGACCGCAAAGCCAATAGCAAGACCAAGCACACCCGCCGCGCCGAGCAGAGTACCGAGAAACGCGGTTGCATCGAGAAGCGTCAGGGCCGCGATCAGCGCGATGGCGAAAAAGACGATCTGAATGCTGGTCGACAGAAGGTCTGAGACAAACCGGTTCGGCGTGATGCGCTGCCAGAGTGCGTCGAATTTGGAGATCAGCCAGCCTGCGGCGAAGATGATGGCAAAGACACCGAGCGCGAGACCAAACAGAGGCAGATAACGGACAAAGTCCTGAAGCCGGGTCTGGACTGCCTCGAAGGCGGGGCTGACGCGGTTAGAAACGGACAAATCCCGCGTGATCTGGTTTTCGACGGCCACAACGCCATCGACGCGCTCTGCGAGCGCGACGGCGCGATCCGCAGCCTCAAGCGTTTGTGTGGTGCCAGACAGCGTGACAACGCCGGCACGGACATTGATCTCAACAGCGCTCAGTGTGGCGATTTCGTCGAAAATGGTTGAGAGGCGTTCGGCGATGACCGAGTCTGACGGCGCTTCGCTGTTCAGCTCAATCCGCGGTTCTGTTCCCGGATCATCCTGTGCTCTGACTGGTGAAGCCAGACACAGGCTGAGGCCTATCAGAAGAAGAATAAATCGGATCACAAAAACTCAGCCGCTCCACACCAATGAATAATGGCGCAGCCGGGCGCGGGTTCCAAGTCTGTCTTCAGGACGAAGCGTCGGTCGCCTCAGGCCGCTTGTTCGAGCTGGTCATTGCCATTGTTCGGCTGGGCGCCGGAGCAATCAACCGGCAGCATGCAGATGACTTTCGTGCCTTTGCCCGGCGCCGATTGCATCATCACCTGACCGCCGTGCAGCTCGACAAAAGAGCGGACCAGCGCCAGGCCGAGGCCAGCGCCCTGACGGTCTCCGGAATTGAAGCTGTCAAAGGCTGAGGCCTGTTTCTCATACTCAATGCCTTTGCCGGTATCGCTGACAGACAGCCAGATCATGTCTTCCTGCTTGTGCGCGCGGATTTTGATCTCACCACCAGAGTCGGTGAAGCGCAGCGCATTGGTCATCAGGTTGAAGAGGATCTGACGCAGGCGACGTTCGTCGGCCATCATGGTGCCAATGCCATCCTGAATGTCCGAGGTGACGTTGATTTCGGTGTCAGCCGCATTGGTGACGACAAGGTTCACGCTGTCGGAAATCACGGTTTTGAGGTCGACTTCGGAGATTTCGAGATCGAGACGGCGCGCCTCAATCATGGCGAGGTCGAGAATGTCGTCAATCAGCTTGGAGAGATTGTTAGACGCCGTGAGAATGGAGCCCAGGAAGTTCGACTGCTGTTCGTTCAGTTCGCCGACCTGACCGGATTCCAGGAATTGGGTATAGCCAAGAATGGTGGTGAGCGGGGAGCGCAGCTGATAGCTGACATTTCGTACGAATTCCGTTCGCAGACGATCAGCGGCTTCGAAGGCTTCAGCGCGTTCGCGGAGGGCGTCCTCAACGCGGCGTGCGGCCGTCATGTCAACAAAGGCAACGAGGGTCGCGCCATCCGGAAGAGGCTGGGTAAGGTAGGTGACGACTGAGCCGTCCGAGCGCTTCATCTCGCCCGTGGTCTCGCGACGGGCTTCAGAAGACGGGTTTGTGATATGGCCTTTAATATTCGCCCAGATGTCAGCATCGTGGAAGAGTTTGAGGCAATAATCGGTGATCTGAGAATAATCGACTTCGCCCGTAAGCTTCGCCGAATCGAGTTCCCAAAGGCGCAGAAAGGCTTCGTTATAGAGGCGCAGGCGGCCATCAGGGCCAAACACCGTGACGGCTTCGTGCAGATTGTTGAGCGTGGCCGATTGGGTTTTGATGAGCTGATTGTATTTCGCCTCAAGCGCCAGCTCGTCGGTCATGTCTTTGAATAGAACCAACAGACCACCAAGCGGGTGGTGCTGGCGCGTGACTTTCAGCGTCCGGCCATCGGGCAGGCGCCAGATGTCTTCTGCCGTGGAGGATTTCATCTGGTAATAAGCGAGCTCTTCAGCGCGCCATTCACCGAAATTCGGACGGGCTGGGAGTTTGCGGGCTGCGCGCAACTCATCGAGCACCTGACCATGACCGGGTTTTTCGATGAGGAAGCTTTCTTTCAGCTCCCACATACGGGCAAAGGCGCGGTTGTAGTAAACAAGGCGGCGATCGGCCCCAAAAATGACCACGCCCTCATCAATGTGGTTCAGGGTCTCGTCATGGGCGCGAACATGGCGCGTCAGGGTTTCGCGGGCCTCAACCTCGTCCGTCATGTCGAAGGCCATTGCGCCGGCACCACCGGACAGCGGGAATGTCAGAACACGGACGGAGCGGCGCTCACCATTGATGGAAATCTGGCGGGTCTCCACAATCTCTTTATTCTGATCAAGGGTTTGCTTGACCTGGTCGCTGACCTGAGAGTCGAGATGGACTTGTTTATCGAGCGCCGTATCGAGGTTTTTGGATTCGACCGCGTCGAGATAAGCGGTGTTGGCCCATTGCAGACGACCTGTGCCGGACAGCCGCCAGGCTGGGAAGGGCGCTTTAGAGAGCATATCGAGGAAAGCCGTCGGATCGCGCGCGACCACCTGGCGGGCTTCTTCAATACGGAAGCGGGCTGAGCTTTCTTCGAGACCTTTAATGGTCGAATCGGTGAGCCACATAACGGCGCGAGCGCCGGCTGTGCGGCCATCGGCTTCGAGAAAACGGCCAGACGGGCCGATGATGGTCAGCGAAAATGGTGCGCCAGATAGCCGAAGCTCTCTCAGGCGCTGGCGAAGCGAGGTGTCTTTGCCGGAGGCGTCGCGTGCTTCGAGGTCGGCCAGACCTTCCAGAATACGAATGGCCGGATCATCAGAAACAGAATCGTCAGTGAAACGCAGGAGGCCTGCAAGCGCGACCGGAGAGCCGTAGACTTGAGGCGCACCGATTTCGTCAGAATCAAGCGCTTCATCTTCCCAGACGAGAATGATACCGGGATGGGCGTCGAAAATGCTTTCCGCGCGCGCAAGGTTTTCGTCAGATTTGTCAGCGCGCTGTTTGAAGCGGTTGGCGGCCCCACGGTGTCCGTCCGTGACGCGCAGCGACCACAGCATGGATGACAGTGCCAGCGCAGACGCTCCGACAGCCACCATCACTGGTATCTGATCTGCACTCCACACCATACGGTAACTCCACTTCGAATCGCTGCCGATAGTTTACAGATTCGGCCAGTTTAACGAAATGCGCTGTTTCAGTTAACGAGTCGTTAAGCAATCTTTACGTTTTCAGCCGATCTGAGTCGAGGTAACAACGGCGAGATCGGGTTCGCTGGCCTCATGGAGCACAGTTTTGATGGCATTGATCAGGCGCTCGGGCGTGATCGGTTTGCTGACATGCTGATCAGCGCCTGACTCAAGTGCCGCGGTCTGATGCGCCACCATGGCGTCGGCGCTGAGCATAATGATCGGTGTGCGCGCAAGGCCGTTCTCGGCTTCGATGGTCCGGATCATCTGTGTCGCTTCATGACCGTTCATGACCGGCATTCGGATATCCATCAAAATCACATCGAAATGGTCTTCTGAGAACCGGTCTACCGCTTCCTGCCCGTTAATCACCTTTATGACTTCGACGCCAAGTGGTGCGAGGATCAGCTCAACAACACGCTGATTGACCGGATGGTCTTCTGCAAGCAAAACCCGAACACCATCGGTGAGATGCTCGCGTGTTTCAGACAGTCTTTCCGCATCTTCTGAGGTGACGGAGTCGATGGTTTCACACTTTGTCAGACTAAGCTCAACTGTGAAGCGTGCGCCTCTGCCAACATCGGATTCAACCTTGATGGTGCCGCCAAACAATTCGACCAGAGAGCGCGTGATGGTCAGACCGAGGCCTGTACCCATCCGGGGCTTTGAGTTGTTCGGGATAGGCTGGCTGAACGGCTCAAAAATCCGCGTGATGTGATCTTCATCAATGCCGCAGCCTGTATCGCTGACATCCAGGCGGATGGTACGCTTGGTCTCCGATGCCTCGCTTACGCTGGCTACGAGGTCAACGCGACCGGTTTCCGTGAATTTGATGGCATTTGACAGAAGATTGCCGACGATCTGTTTCAGGCGAACCTCATCGAACAGATAGAACGCGTTGCATTGCTGATCGACGCTGAGTGCCAGACGGATACGCTTCTGGTCGGCTGAATGCCGGTGGAGGTCACAAACTGACTCCAGACAATGGGCCAGATTATGCGGCGCTTTTTGAAGCTCCAGACGTCCGGCTTCAACCTTCGAGATATCGAGCACGTCAGACAGCTGGCGTTCCAGAACTTCAGATGAGTTTTCGATCAGCTCGATCATTTCAGATTGTTCGTCGGTCAGCTCTGTCCGTTTCAGTGCACCGGCGACACCCAGAATGCCGTTCATGGGTGTTCGCATCTCGTGACTCATGGTCGCAAGGAAGGTCGATTTGGCTTCGTTGACTTTCTGAAGCTCGCTTGTGCGTTCCGATACCTTCATCTCAAGGGTCTGAAGATTGGCGTCAGTCGTGGATTTATACGCCTGAAGTTGGCTCGCGAGTTCTCCAATTTCATCGCGACGAAATTGAAGGAGGAAACTCTCGCGAATCTCACTTTCGTCAGGCTCCTGATCGGTGTTGAACACTTTTGCCAGCAGACGAAGTGGACGGATCCCAAACCGTCGCACATACCAGACCAAGAGGCTGATCAGAACGAGCGCTATAAGTATGAGCAAGGTCGCAATGGGGATGATCTGTTCAATCGAGTCCGCGAAGATGCTGGCTTTTGGGATACGTATGACAAGATACCAATCCGGGATGGACAGGTGATAATAGGCCGTCAGACCGGAGAAAAAGCGATTGGGTTCGGTCGCGATGGCATCCGAGCGCTCGGGCAGCTCTGACACGCGTGCAATCAATTCGCCAGGCTTGAGATCCATTTCTGCTGCGTGAACCATGTCGGGCGTGACACGGTTTCCACTCAGCAGAGATTTATGCGCCATGACCTCGGACCGGGCTGAGATGAACATCAGATCAGCCTCGGGCTTTGGCAGATCTCCCAGCGCAGCGGCAAAGACCTGTCCCATCGGCATGGTGGTGCCAAATGCGCCAAGTTGCCGACCATTCTCTCGAATCGGGGTCTGGCATCCGGTGGTCAGGGCGTCACCTTCCTCGATATAAGCAAGACGCGTCAGCGGTGTGCAGACGGTCTTGCCTTCCGGGTTGTTTTCCAGGCTTGAGGTTTCCGCCAGGGGTTCCTCCGAGAGCGCAAAGTCGGACGGTGCAAGGCGACGATAAAACTCGAGATTATCCTCGCGTCCGGGCGCATAAATGATCAGGTCATCATTCGGTGTGAACACCCACAGGCTTTCCATGGCGTTGCTTACGCTGGCGCTGTGTCGAACAATGGTGAGGAATGCTGCATAGAAAACGCGATACCGCTCTTCCGTCCATTCCGGGCCATCCTTCATGAAGGCTCCCAACCCGTGCACGTTTCCGATGCCTTGGAGATAGGTGCCGTCATAAAGTACATCAGCACTTCTGCGCGTGCCGTCGTCCTGGCGCGGAAAATAAGCCGCCATGCCCTGTGAAATTTCAGCGTCCGAAAGATTATTGTAATAGTGCCAGAATGAAATGATGGCGGCGTGCTGAATGTCTTTCACGGCCTCAAAGCGTTGTTCTTCGCGCTGTCCGCGTTCAACGATGTATTTCGACAACGCCTGACGTTGATCGTGATGCACATTTCGGTTCACCGCCCAAACAGCCGCGGCTGCGGCGGCCAAAGACGCCACGACCCCCAGAAGGATCAGGAAATGCGAGAGGCGGGATTGAAGGGTCTGATTCATCGATTTATCTGGCCTGAGCGTGAGCCTGATGCATAGCGGGATGAAGTAAATAAACTGCTCAGCCGTTTCGGAAATAACAAGCTATCCACAACCAATAGCAGCAATTCAGGGCACATGCAGCGCCTGCAAGTCACTCATGGCTAGCGTGGTCGCCAATCTGGCGGAGCGAGTTCAAAACCTGAAAACTCAAACCCGGGAGCGACCGTACACCCCACAAGTGTCCAGGCCCCCAACGTTTCTGCAGTCTGCCAATAGGCGGAGGGGATCACGATCTGAGGGCGCTGTCCGGCGCGGAGGTCTGGTCCGAGTGTGCTTGATTGGGACGTGGCACGGGTACCATCCACCGACCAGGTAAGAACAAGCGGTCCGCCCGCATACCAATGCCAGATCTCACTTGCGTCGACACGATGCCAGTGAGAGACATCTCCGGCTTCCAGAAGGAAATAGATTGCGGTGCCAACACTTCGACCTGACACGTCCGATGTGTCGCGAAAGGTTTCTTTGAACCAGCCGCCTTCCGGGTGTGGAGACATGTCCAGCATACGGATGATTTCTTTTACGCCCAGATCACCAGATCGCGCGAGCGACATCAGAAATTATCTTTTCGGCTGCGGATTTCTGCAAAGGTCGCGACTTCATCACCAACATGCCCCATGGCGGTCTGAAGTGAAGGCACATCAGCCCGAAGAAACGGATTGGCGTTCAGCTCTTTCGACAGGATTGTCGGCACGGTCGGCTTTTGTTCAGAACGCAAACGCGCGACATCTGAGGCATAACTCCTGAGTGCGGGATTGTTTGGCTCGACCGAAAGCGCGAATTTGGCGTTGGCTGCAGTGTATTCATGCGCACAGTAAATGGTTGTCTCACCCGGCAACGCCTTAAGTTTCGCCAAGCTATGAACCATTTGCTCGGGCGTGCCTTCAAACAGGCGTCCGCATCCGAGTGCAAAAAGCGTATCGCCGACAAAAGCGACGTCTTCGTCAGGCAGATGAAAGGCGATATGACCAGCTGTATGCCCCGGCACATCCAGAACACGGGCTTCGACATGGCCAAGATTTACAAGACTGTCCTGATGTACCGCGCGATCCAGACCTGGAATTTTTTCTTCCTCGCCAGCCGGGCCAATGATCATGCAGTCTGTTGCCTCTTTGATGGCAAGATTGCCGCCCGCATGGTCAGGATGCCAGTGCGTGTTCCAGATCTGAGTGATGTTCCAGCTTTTTTTGCCGGCTTCTGAAAGGATACGGTCCGCATCGGGGGTATCAATGCATGTCGTTTCGCCAGACTTGGGTTCATGCACCAGATAGCCATAATTATCTGACAGACAGGGAAACATGTGAATTTCAATCGCGGACATGAAGAATATTTCCCTTTTGGGACATCAATATACGTGGGATCATTATATGTTCAATGCAGGTAGGTCGAGATGAGACTGGGCGTCACAGACCTGATGAAATTCTATGACACGCCGCTTGGCCATTGTGCGGTGAAAGCGGTGTTCGAACGCGTTAATGGTCTCTGGGGATCGCTCTCCGGGCTGGATGTGCTCGGCATTGGATATCCCGGGCCTTATCTGGACCAGATCAACGGGAAGCCAAGACGGCTCGTCAACATGATGCCTGCAGGTCAGGGGGGGCACGCCTGGGCACCAACCGAACGCGGTTCGGCGAGCCTGGTCTGTGATGAACAGGATCTGCCCTTTCAGGACTCCGTCTTCGACCGCATACTGGTCATTCATGGTCTGGAAGAAATGCCGAATTATGGACGTTTCCTTCGAGAGATATGGAGGGTCAGCGCGCCGGAAGCGCATATTCTGATCGTTGTGCCAAACCGATCGGGCGCCTGGTCCCTCTCCGATCAGACCCCGTTTGGTCATGGTCGACCGTTCTCACAGCGCCAGATTAAGAGATTGATGCGTGACGCCCTTCTGGAACCTGCCGCCTGGACCCGCGCTTTATATACACCTCCCGTGAACTGGAAAATGTTCACCTCTGCCTCTGAGGGCTGGGAGCGAGTGGGCGAGTTCTTCCTGCCGAATTTTGGCGGGGTGAATTTGGTGGAAGGGGTAAAACGGGTGCGTATCGACCCGACTTTGCCTGAGCGCGTACGCGTCGTTGTGCCGGATGCATTGAAACCGGCGATTTCTCCAAAATCGAGCTTGCGGAAGTAATTTGAGTATGTTACACACCTAACACAAGGCAAGGAGATTGAGCAATGAAATTCGTTACTGCTGTATTCAAACCATCCAAACTTGACGCCGTTCTTGATGCGCTCACAGAGCTTGGCGTGACCGGCCTCACCGTCACAGAAGTTCGCGGTTACGGTCGTCAACAAGGCAAAACAGAAGTTTATCGCGGCACCGAATATGAAGTTCGTCTGCTCCCGAAAGTGAAAATCGAGATCGCGTGCTCAGGCGAAGCTGTCGACAAAATTGTGTCTGCGATTTCTGAAACCGCCAACACCGGCAAAATCGGCGACGGCAAGATTTTCGTCACACCCCTGGAAGCTGCCATGCGTATTCGTACCGGCGAGCGTGATAACCAGGCGATCGAAGCCTAAGATACATTCCCGTTCACGGGCTTTGAACCTCCCCTGAAGGTCCCCAGCCTTCAGGGGATTTTTGTATCTGATTGCTGACGTACAAACAAAAAACCCGTCCAGAATTCTGGACGGGTTTCTGATTGTCAGGATTGCTGGGCGTCGCGGCCCCTTAGCGTTTGCCGCCATGTCCCGGATAACGGTTCTTCGGGTTCGGATACCGGTGCTTCGGGCGAGGGTTTCGCGTTTTTGGACGTGGTGTTCGTTCGCGGAAAGTGAACCGAGACGCAGATGCGTTCAGCACGCCGGAATAGCGAGAACCACCTGAGATGTAAGTTCCTCCACCGCCGTAGAATTCGCCGTAAATGCCAGCGCCAACGCCGCCATTCAATGCATAGACTGTTCCGTCAGACAGACGAACGCTCACGGGTGCCGGGGCAACATAGCGGCGTTGGACCGGTGCGGCGCAAGGTGGTGGCGCATGCACAACGCGGCGCGTGACGACTTCACCACATGGTGTGACCCAGACTTCAGCGCCCTGATTGGCATACGCATTGTGGCTGTAAGCTGTTGGTGCATAAATGCTTGAAGATGTTGGGCCCGCCTGGCTGTAGCTGCGGACCGTAGACGCGACTGATCCGGTAGTCTGTGTCGGGATCGTACGCGTGTAAACTGCGCCGGTCAGTGCTGGGGCATAACCAGCATCTACATAACCGGTTGATGCGTATCCGCCAGTCGTTGCGACGCCAGCATAACCATAGCCCGCATAAGGATCACCCCCCGCAGGTCCGCGATAAACAGGGAGCTGATCAGCAACCGAGTCGAGACCTTGCAGGCGAAGCGCTTCGGCCAGACCTGGAATCGTGTCGCAAGGAACCTCCTGGTCGGCCATGACACAAACAATATTGTCTGAAATCACGTTCACGCCGCCAGTCGACATGGTGTAGTTTGGCAGAGGGTGTGAACCACCGGCGAGTTGTGTCTGACCATAAGCTGCAGATGAGTGCGAATAGCTGCTCGAATAGCCCGACGCGTGTGCATATCCGTGGGATTGCCCGGATTGTGCATAACCACCCGGATGAACATTGCCGCCCGCATGGTAAGCGGGTTCGCCGGCATTGGCCGGGGAAAGCAATGTGGTTGCGGCCAGCGCGGCAGCAAAGAAAGTGTTCAGTTTTGGCATAGCCTCAGCTCCTGACATGGCCGAAATGGCAATTTCATATCAGGCGCTGCAATCAATGGGCCAAACATTCTCCCATGACTAGAAATCGTAAGTGATGCCTTTCTTCTCCCATTCGCCATGGCGTGTGGGTTCAAGGCCTCTCGGTCCGTTAATTTCTTTGGGCCGGGATGCGGCTGTGCTTTCTACCTGTCGGCGACGCTCAGCCGCTTCTTCTAGCGCGCGCAGCGCGTCGTCGGGCAGTTCCTTGTCAGTTGCGGCGCCTTCCGGCAGGGGTTTTGAGGTCATGACGGTCCAATCGGAATTATTTTCAACGATCTGTCACAGAACAAAAAATTTTGACAGTTTTTGTTAAGGTTTAAAGGCCAAACCTAACCGTACAGTTTCGTTTGTTTACCAGAAAAACATAGTTGAAGGAGGACACCTTGCAATTGTTGAAGGTCAACCTTTTCGTCTTCATCACCGGATTACTCGTAGGCTGGGGCCTCGGGGGTTTCTTTCTGGGCATATCGATCGGCGCCTTATTGTGCGCAATTGTGTTGATCTGGTACACGCTGGCGACCGAACTGCTTCTCCAGCGCCTCAATGCCATCACTCTGACCGAAGCGTCTGCAGCGAGTACCATGTATCGGTTGTTTTTGTCGGACGCTTATAAGCTGATTGCAGCGGCTGGATTTCCGCGCACAAGCTTTTCCATCATTCAGAACGACGTGCCATTGGCGTTCTCGCTCGGATCTCGACGGTCTGGTGGACGTATCATCGTGACTTCCGGCCTGTTCAAGACGCTCTCTCGCGCCGAAATTTCGGCTGTTGTTGCGCATGAGCTGGGTCATATCCGTGCCGGTGAACGCGAGATTACCGCCATGTGGTTGGGCCTCTCGCTGGTGCTCGCCTCTGTTTGGACGGCACTGAGCTCTCAGTCGAGAAAAGACCATCTGCCAGCGACTCTCACGAGCGTCACACATCAGGTGTCTCCAGGCCGTCTCAAGCCAGATTGTCGGGCTGATGCTTTTGCCGCAACGCTCTGCAAGGATAGTTCAATCATGGCAAGCGCACTTCACAAGCTGGAGCGCGGCGTACGCGCGACCCATTGGGATGTGCTGGATCGCACACCGACGCTGCGTCAGCTCGCAATTGTGAACCCGATCCACGCCCGTCTGAGCTATGAGCGCCCTGAGCAATCACCGATGGCGCATCGGGTCGCAGAATTAAGGCGCCTCGCACTCCCAAATGCAGCCTGACAGCTGCGCTGGCCTGTGATACGGGGCGCTGATGTCAGGCATTCATCCCCGCATCGCGGCAATTTCGCTTCTCACGCGAATTCTGGAACACAAACAAACACTCGATGAGGCCTTGTCTCAAGAGGAGTCCTTCCGGTCTCTGGAGGGGGCGGATCGCGGATTTGCGCGCGCCATGGTCTCGGCGAGCCTGAGATGGCTCGGTCTGATTGATGGATTGATCGCGCCCTTTGTGACGGGGCGCCCGTTCAGAGAACTGGATCCGGCGGTGCAGCAAAGCCTGCGCATTGGTGTGGCGCAGATATGTGTTCTGGAAACGCCGGTCCATGCCGCTGTATCTGAGACGGTTGAGGCGGTGCGCTATGTCGAGGCCGCGCGCAAGGCTGGCGGGCTTGTGAATGCAGTCCTTCGAAAAATAGAACCCGAGGCGCTGGCGGCCCTGGATGCGCCACTCTCTGCCATCTGGCCTGAGGCCTTCGCGGCGCAGCTGAAAGCGGCGATCGGCGAAGACTCCAGCGAAGCGCTCGCTGCGGCGACCACCGAAATTCCACCGCTTGATATTACCTGCCCGAAAGACACGAAGTTCTGGTCTGAACGACTGGCGGGCGAGCAGATCGCCCCAAACACGGTGCGCCTGAGTGAGGGGATCGTGGAAGCGCTTCCCGGTTATGAAGCTGGAAATTGGTGGGTGCAGGATGTCGCGGCAACCCTGCCGGTTCACGTCTTGGCGCCCGAAACGGGCGAGCAGGTGCTCGATTTGTGCGCGGCGCCTGGCGGTAAAACTCTGCAGATTGCGGCGAGTGGAGCAAAGGTCACCGCGCTGGATCGCGCCGCCAAACGGATGCGTCGGGTTGAGCAAAATCTGAAACGGACCCGGCTCGAGGCGAAATGCGTCGTCGCGGATGCGCGTAAATGGACGACGGAGGACCAATTTGACGCTGTGCTGGTCGATGCGCCGTGTTCCGCGCTTGGCACACTGCGACGCCACCCCGAAGGCCCCTGGATCAAATCCCCCGCTGATCTGTCGCGGTTTCCGGAGATACAGTCAGGTCTTCTTGAGACGGCAGCCAAGTTTGTGAAGCCGGGCGGACGTCTGGTGTATTGTGTGTGTACGCCTTTACCGGAAGAGGGCGTCGAAATTGTCGACGCATTTCTGGCCGCGCATCAAGGCTGGTCGCGGCGCGGCCTGAATGAGCAGGCGTCAGAGGTCTTTGCGAACTGTCTGACGGAAAAGGGAGATTTTCTAACTCTGCCGCATCTGTTCGCACACCCGGCAGGATGTGACGCCTTTTTCATAGCCCGGCTCGAGCGTAACTCAGATTAAACTTTCGCAAGCTTGTCGGTTTCTTGGGTCGCATCATCAAACTGCCGTAAACAATTCATACAGCGTTCAGCTAGCTGGGATGAAAATCCAGACTTGGGTTTCTTTTTACGGAGCTGATTATGGCCCTTTTTAAATCTTCTCGTTCGCTTGCGCTGGCTGTTGGTCTCGGCGGAATGGTCGCACTTTCAGGATGTGCCGGCGGATATGGTGCAACAGAGCGCACAGCCTCTGGCGTTGGCCAGACAGCGACAGTCCGCGAGGGCATTGTGATCTCCTCAGAAGCGGTCACCATTCGCCCTGACCGGAACTATCTGGGGGCGGCAACCGGTGCCGTACTCGGTGGTATTGCCGGATCGAATGTCGGTGGCGGTGATGACGAACGCGCAGCGGGTGCCGTTGCCGGTGCCGTGCTTGGCGGTGTGCTCGGCAATGAAGTGTCCAAAGGTGTGAACACACGGCAGGGCATCGCCTATATTATCGACTTTGGTAACGGCAAGATCCAGGAGATCGTGCAGGGCGCTGATGTCGTGATTGCGCCTGGGACGCCGGTCTATGTGAGCTTCGGTACCGACCGGGTTCGCGTCTGGCCGAAAACACAGGGCTATCCGCAAAGCTATTAAGCTTTGTCGCAGCCGGCTCTGATCGCTGGTATGTGACAATTTCCCGTGCGCCTTCTGCTTGTGGTGGAGGGCGCACGCTGATATCAGAATCGCATGTCTTCTGTTCTGATATCTCCTTCGATTCTTTCTGCCGATTTTGCCAAACTTGGCGAAGAGGTTCGCTCTATTGATGAAGCCGGCGCCGACATGATTCATGTCGATGTGATGGATGGGCATTTCGTGCCAAACCTCACCCTTGGGCCTCCCATAATCAAAGCTCTGCGACCGCACTCACAAAAGCGGTTCGACGTGCATCTGATGATTGCGCCGGTGGATCCTTTTATCGCCGACTTTGCAGATGCGGGCGCTGATATACTGACCGTGCACCCCGAGGCAGGGCCGCACCTTCACCGGACACTTCAGAGCATACGGTCTCACGACATGAAGGCCGGCGTCGCTCTGAACCCGGCTACGCCAGTCGACGCAGTGGATTATGTGATGGATGATGTGGACCTCATCCTGGTGATGTCGGTGAACCCCGGATTTGGGGGGCAGTCCTTCATTGATAGCCAGCTTAGAAAAATCGAAGCGCTTCGCCACAAAATTGACCAAACCGGCCGTGATATAATCCTTGAAGTTGATGGCGGGCTGAAGCCGGAAAACGCGCAGGCTGCGATATCTGCCGGAGTGACGGCGATTGTTGCAGGGTCTGCGGTGTTCAAGGGTGGACCCGAGGCGTATGCGGCCAATATCGCGGCGCTCAGACCGAAGTGAGGTGAGTTTGATACAGGGCAGTTCTGCGGCTGAGAAAGATCTTGAAGACTGGCGCCGATATCGCGGACGTATCGGAGATGATGCGCGCAGCACTCCTGTTTATAAAATGAAGCTGAACGGGCCTGTGCCCGATGAGCTGAACCTCTACCCTCAAAATGTCAGAACCGGGAATGAAGGGCGCGGCAGCGACCTTCTCGGAGGCATGTGGAAGATTGGACGTAACCGGCTGGAAATCCCGGCTGGTGTTCCGCCCTGGTCACGACCGGGCCCATCTCGTCATTTTGCCGACCGGTTGCACCGATTTCACTGGCTGACAGATTTGTGCTCGATCGGTCCGGAGGGGCAGAGGCTGGGTCGGGCGCTTATCGCTGACTGGGTCCAGAATTTCGGTCGCTGGAATGGGTTTGTCTGGCGCATCCCGGTGACGGCAGATCGCGTCTGGAACTGGCTGGTGGGTGGGCCTAATCTGCTCGACAATCTGCCGCCTGACAGTGAGGTATTGGCTTCATTGTCACGTCAGGTCAGACATTTGCAGCATGGCACGACCAATTGTGGCGAGCCACGCGCCATACTGAAATCTCTGTTCGTCCAGCTCGCCTTTGCGTTTGCGACCGGCGAAGATGATCGCCGCATAGCCTCTCTCGAAGCGCAGCTTGAATTCACTCTGGGCGACCAGATCCTCGCCGATGGCGGGCATGTGAGCCGTAATCCTGAAGCGCTGCTGGATATCCTCCTGGATTTGCAGACGATTGATGACCTTTATCTCAGAACCGGCCGGCCTTCTCTTGCATTCGTGACGAAAACGGTGCCGCGGATATCAGGCATGCTCAAATTTTTGCGCATGGGGGATGGCGGCCTGCCAATCATGAATGGTGGCGGTGAGGGGCGTCGGTCGGACCTCAAGAACGCGCTTTTCCCTTATGCGAATATGCGGGCCTTTGCCTTCGCGACAAAAACCGGCATTCAGAAGCTCGAAGCTGCAAATACACGACTTTTGCTTGATGCGGGCCACGCACCGTCTCCTGAATATGGCCATGAAGCCCATGCGGGCTGTCTGTCTTTTGAACTTGAAGACCATGGCGAGCGCATGGTGGTGAATTGCGGGTCAGACAGGGATGTCGATCCGGTCTGGCAAGCGGCGACGCGGCGCACGGATGGACACTCCACGCTGGTCCTTTCCGGACATGATTGCTCCCAATTTGTGCCGATACGCTCACTCGGGCTCGAGGCGCCGACAGGGCCAACCGGCGTGACGGCCAAGCGTATGGAAGAGCAAAGCCAAGTCTGGATCGATTCCCAGCATGGTGGATGGAAAGACAGTTTCGGTCTGATCTTCCGGCGTCGCCTGTTTCTGGATGGCGATGGCTCGCGTCTCACCGGCGAGGACAGCTTGTTCCGTCCGATTTCCGCCGGTGTAACTGAAGACACCGACAAAATTCCATTCGATGTTCGGTTTCATCTGCACCCGAGTGTGCGTCTGAAACCTGATGGCGAGCATCTGCGCATCATTCTGCCGAGCGGCGCGGCCTGGGTCTTCAAGACCAAGCACAAGCGCAAAAGCATTGACCGCTCAGTCTATCTGGCGCGGGGCACGGTGGAGAAGTGCTGGCAGCTGGTGCTGTCAGGCGAAGCCGATCCGAACGGAGATGCGACGGCCGACTCAAACATCGTTAAATGGGCTTTCGTGAAAGTGGTTTGATCAGGTCCGGTTACTACTGGCCAAGTGCCGGTAAACGCCCTAAACAGCGGCTTTCCCGATTCCAGAGCTTTGAAGGCCACATCCTCTCATGACCACCAATCTTCCCATCAAGCGCGCGCTGATTTCCGTTTCCGACAAGTCCGGCCTTATCGAACGGGCGAAAAAGCTGAGCGAGCTTGGGGTGGAGCTTCTGTCGACGGGCGGCACAAAGAAAGCGATCGCCGATGCGGGCATTCCTGTGAAGGATGTCTCTGAGATCACGCAATTTCCTGAGATGATGGATGGCCGGGTGAAGACACTGCATCCGGTGGTTCATGGCGGCCTGCTTCATCTGCGTGACAATCCCGAACATGTTGAACAGGCCAAAGCGCACGGTATTGAAGGCATCGATCTTCTTTATGTGAACCTTTACCCGTTTGAAGAGACGGTCGCTAAAGGCGCAGACTTCCACACCTGTATCGAGAATATCGACATTGGTGGCCCTGCCATGTTGCGCGCAGCAGCTAAGAACTACGCTTTCGTCTCTGTTTGCACCGATGGGGATGATGTCGACGCGGTGATTGCCGACATGGAAACAAACAGCGGCGCAACCTCGCTCGAAACCCGCAAGAAGCTCTGTGCGAAAACCTACGCCCGGACCGGCGCCTACGATGCGGCGATCTCCAACTGGTATTTCGAGCAACTCGGCGAAGAGAGCCCGGAATGGCGCGCCTTTGGCGGCAAGCGTATCTCGGTCATGCGCTATGGCGAGAACCCGCACCAGCAGGCAGCCTTCTACAAAACGCCGGAACAGCGGACGGGCGTGGCCACCGCTGAGCTGATCCAGGGCAAGGCGCTCTCTTACAACAATATCAATGACACGGACGCCGCATTTGAACTCGTCAGTGAGTTCCCGAGCGAAGGTGAACCGGCGGTCGCCATCATCAAGCACGCCAATCCATGCGGTGTGGCGCTGGGTGCGACCCCGCTTGAAGCGTATGAGAAGGCTTATGACTGCGACCGCACCTCAGCCTTTGGCGGCATTGTCGCGCTGAACCGCCCGCTGACCGGTGAGACGGCTGCGAAAATCACCGAAATTTTCACTGAAGTCGTGATTGCCCCAGGGGCTGACGAAGAGGCGCGCGAAATCTTTCGCAAAAAGAAAAACCTTCGTCTGTTGCTCACTAATGGTCTGGCTGACCCGCGTGCGCCTGGCGTGTTCATGAAGGCGGTTGCAGGCGGCTTGCTCGTTCAGGATCAGGATCGCGGATTTGTGCCACGCGATGAGATGAAAGTGGTCACCAAGCGTCAGCCGACCAAAGCCGAATGGAATGATCTGTTCTTCGCCTGGCGCGTCGCAAAGCACGTCAAATCCAATACCATCGTCTATGCGAAGGACGGCGCGACGGCAGGTATCGGCGCCGGTCAGATGAGCCGGATCGACTCAGCGCGTATCGCGACCCGCAAAGCGCTCGATGCAGCTGAAGCCGCAGGCTGGGCCGAGCCGAAGACAAAAGGCTGCGTAGCAGCCTCTGATGCCTTCTTCCCATTCCCGGATGGCTTGCTGCAAACGGCTGAGGCCGGCGCGACCTGCGTGATCCAGCCGGGCGGCTCCATCAAGGACCAGGACGTAATTGATGCCGCAGACGAGGCAGGCCTTGCCATGGTGCTCACCGGCATGCGCCATTTCCGGCATTAAGGCGTCTGACGCGTGCATATCCGCATGTGTGACGGCTCAGTGCATGAAGATGTTGTAAGGCCGTCAGACGAGTCTGGCCTTTCGAGGCTTTTTACTGGTATGCGTCAGTCTGAAGATTGATGCCTAACGGGCCTGCCCTCCGGTCCGCAAAATGGGGAAGACGTATGTTGAGTTCTGTTCGTGGCTGGCTTTCGGCGCACAAACTTGGTCTGGCTTTTGTGTGTTTGGTCGGTTTGGCCGCCTGTAGCAACGGCTCTTCGGATGATACTCCAGACACGCCAGCGGTCGAAATTCCCGGCACACCCCTCAACATCGTTGTGACCGAAGGTGATGAACGCGTCATTTTCACCTTTGATGCGCCAACCACAGGCGGGCGGGTTAACCGGTATACGGTCACTTGTGACGCCAACGATCAGGAAACCGCCAGCCGTTTTAGCGCGGCAAGCCCGGTTACGATCAGCGGCATGGTCAATGATGTAACTTATACCTGCACCATTGTTGCTTCGAACACGGCGGGCGACGGTCCGGCCGTGACCGTTTCTGCGACACCGTCGGACCCGTTCCAGACAACAGATTGCGCGCTGCAAACAACCGATGGCGGCCGCATCACGTGTCAGACGCATAATCTTCTTGCGGATATGACAAACACCCAGCGCAGCGCCATTCTGCGTGCGCTCGACGAAGGCAATGCCACCGATTTCTGGTCTGACAAAGGCGTTGCGACCGATGGTCGGCTCGGGATTAGCCCGGCATCCCTGTCGGACGAACAAGTTGTCATTTTTGACGAATTGCTGGATGCAATCCTGTCAGACCAGGGCCAGACACTTTTGGACGGCGTCAGGGCAGGGGATGGGTTCCTCGGCGAAACCACCACCGGGTTTGGGTCAGGACTGTACTATATCTCTTTCCACGGCACGCCGTCCTATTCTGATCCGTGGATGGTTCAGTTCTCGGGCCACAACTATAACCTGTTTGCCAGCATTAATGGTGACTATGTCGGCCTGACACCGCATTTTGTCGGGATTGAGCCGATCAGCTTCACTTTTGACAGCGTAGATTATGAACCCATGAAGCCGCGCCGCGATGCGCTGATTGCTTTGCTGGCCAGTCTGTCTTCAACCGAACTGTCGACGGCAGAAACATCTGAAGTGTTTGATGACGTTGTGCTTCTGAATGACGAAGATGGAAACTTCCCAACACCTTCAGGGCTCGATGTCGACACGCTGGACGCGTCTAAGAGAGCGCTTGTCGTCGCGGCGATCACGGCGTTTTCTGACGACCAGCAAGGTGGTGCGCTGTCAGCTGACTACACGACGGATTCTGCGCTCGACGACACATTCATTCTCTGGTCGGGTGATGCGGATTTGGCTGATCAGGGTGCCTATATCCGGATTGACGGCCCACGGGTGTGGATTGAGCTGGCGCTGGTCGCGGGCGATGCGACAAGCGATGTGAATATCCATTCTATCTGGCGCGACAAGGCTCTGGACTATGGCGACAATTTCGACCTGACGGATTGATAAACGTCATATCGGTTTCTTCTCGTCGCTGCGACAACCAGTTGATTTTTGAATTAAACACAGTTTGATTGCTCCCAGTAAATTCTGAAGGGGGACAATATGAGAAGCTGGCTTGCGGTTCTTTTGATCGTTTTGGGCTTTTGCTCAACAGCAGAGGCCGCCGAGCGACGCGTTGCTCTCCTCATCGGCAATCAGGACTATCCGGCGAGCGTTGGCAGATTGGTTAACACACATGCCGATGTCAGCCGGATGGCTGAAGCGCTGAATGTTGTTGGGTTTGAAGTCAGCAGCGCTCTGGACGCTGACGATGATGCAATGGAGACGGCACTTCAGGATTTTGAGGCTCGCATATCCAGTTTGACTGAAGCTGGCGATCAGGTCATCGCCTTCTTCTATTATTCTGGTCATGGCGCATCCATGAGCGTGGACGGAGAAACGCAGAATTTTCTTATTCCGGCCAAGGAAGACATTCCCAATGCTGGTGCGCTTGAACGAAAAGGCATGAAGGTAAACTCGCTCCTGCGAGGTTTTTCCTTAACGGACGCTCACGCGTTCTTTGTACTGCTGGATGCCTGCCGGGATGAAATGTCCACGGGATTCACCAAATCGGCAAATAAGGGTGCGACGCGTGTTGAACAACGCCGCGGAATGTGGGTGGCTTATGCGACATCACCTGGGGCGACCACACCTGATGATGGGCTGTTTTCAACGATTGTAGCCGAGGAAATCCTCAAACCCGGAAAGCTGGCGGAATACAGCCTGCTGGATGCGGTAAAAAAGATCGCCGTCCAACGCTCCTTTTCTGGTCAACCGATTATGGCTCCAGGGCTGTTGCCAGACGGTATTTGCTTTGCGGGATGTCGTAAGTCTGAAGAGGAAGTTGTGTGGGAAGGGGCTCTGAAGCACGGGACTTTTGAGGGCTTCAAGTTTTACCTGGATCTTTACTCAAATGGTCGCTTCGCTATTCAGGCACGAGACAGACTATCTCGTCTCACCAGTCTTCGAGAGGAGCAGGATTGGACGCGATTATCAGCGCTCAATTCGGTCGGTGGCTTCATGCTCTATATAGAGCAGTATCCGTCCGGTTCTTACGTTGCCGAAGCCCGGGCAAAAATCGTTGACCTCCAAGAGACAAAGCCAGCGATGGTTTCAGCGGCGAATCCTGACCGATGGCGACCTTGGAACCAGATTGAGGATGATGTCTGGTACTCCGCAAATTCTCTCGATCTCTATCAATCCGTTTTGAAAGAGGTGAGCTTCGAATATCTTCAGGAAGCTGCCGACGGAGGCGATCCTCGTGCTGCCCGGCTTGTTGGCTGGGCGTTCATGGACAGCTCCTCCGAACGTCAGACCGACTACCCGATGGCATTCAGATACTTGACACAGGCGTGTGATGAGCACGAACCGGGCGGCTGCGTTAATCTCGGGAATTTATACTATGACGGCAGAGGCGTAACTGAAGATCGTTCCAAAACTTTCGAATACTATGAAATAGCCTGTCGGATGGGCAACTTTATCGGCTGTGGAAATCTTGGCTTAGCTTATTTTTATGGATGGGGCGTAGAGCCAGACGTAAAAACAGCCGGTCAGTATTTTGTGCAGGCTTGCGATGGCGGCTATTTGCGAGCGTGTGCTGATCTCGATTCAGTCTACCATAGAAACGCGAGCTGGGTTGATATCAATTATCTGAATGAAAAACTGGAGCTTTCTTGTGAGGCCGGTGATGTCGGTAGCTGCGTTAATGTCGGTAACCATTATCGTGACGGCATGGGCGGGCAGCGAAATGATCAACGTGCCGTTGAGCTCTATAAGCTCGGTTGTACTGATGAAAAGACTAATGGCTGTACGAATTTAGCCTATATGTATCAGACCGGTCGAGGCGTTGAGCCAGATCTGGAAGAAGCCTTTCGAATATATCTGATGGCCTGTGAAAATAATAATTGGGGGGCCTGTTACTCCGTTTCGAACTATTATCAGACTGGTACCGGTGTCGAACGAAACGAACGAAAAGCTCGTGAGATAATTGATTTTTCCTGCGATGGTCTGGACGATGAAACGTGTGTATCTGCTGCTGATTCACTCTGGCACTCTTCGCGTCAATTTACGCTCAAACAAGCAGCAACCGAAATCCTTCAGGATCTTTGTAAGAGGGATGTGACATCAGCCTGTGGGCACCTCAAGAATCATGGGACACCGATTTGATCGACCGGCGAGTCTGAACAGGATTTTTTGGGGCCGGACGGCGAACGTGACAATAGACAGTGGGTAGTCCCTTAACAGACTTGGGGCGATTTGGCACTCACCACCAGGTCATCACCATGCGGTCGCCATTGGCTTCAATGCCTTTGAGTCGTGGTTTGCCATCTGACGTCACCGAGATGAGCAGGCGCACATCCTCATTCTCGCGGATCATATCCTCTATCATGAGGGCTTCGCGTTTGTTGGCGTAATAGCGGTCGATATTGAGACGGGGATTGACGGTGAACAGCCGAGGTCGAGCGTTTCGATCATTGGCTGAGATCAAGACAGACGTTTTCACAATGACGAATTTATCATCCACTGAAGGGCGGGTACGACTAACATTCACAGGCTCCCAAAGTCCGTTATCGAGCGGTCTGAAACTGACCCAACCGTCGACACGCTGGCTCCAGAAACTTTCGGGTAGGTCAAAGCTCGCCTCAAGGTCGGAGGATTGCTCAGCCGAGAGCTGCACACTCGCATCCGGTGTGAGGCGAACATAATGGCCAAGAAGAATAGCGCGTGGGTCATAGCCTTGTGCCTTTACCGAGATTTCCCGGCCTGAATTGATGGCGGTCATGTGTGAAACCACACCAATGAGCAGCAAGAGCGCGAGCAAAAGGGCTGTCATCGGAAGGGCAAAACGAGGGGTCAGAAGCGATTTCATTGGCTTGCTCCTTCAGGATCCGAGGCTTGCTTCTTCAGAAGATAGGCGACTCCCAGCGCAATCGCAGAGGTGACAGCGAAGATGATGGCCGCCGCAGACATATCCATGCCGATATCAACGAGGAGGATCGAAATGCCGGTCAACAAGGACAGAATCCCAGCCGCCGCGATCCAGCTATAATGATGCTTCGCGCCATACCAGAGCGCAAGGAAGCTGGCGCCTAGAAGGCAGAACCGATGGATGACATCGCCTTCGGGATGTGCCGGCAGGCCAAGCAGCGCAATGGCGGCCAGGCAAAACCAGGCGCTATAGCCTGCCAGCGTGCGGCCGCCGGTTAAATCTGCCTCATCCCGGCGCACGCCATAAGCTGTCAAAGCCGCCCACATTGCGCCTGTGATGAAGAGGAATGTGAAGCCAAAAGTCCGGCTCGGATCAAAATCCCAATTGGTCGAAAACACGCCGAGATGGCCCATGGTCAGAAGCGATGACAGCTCTGCCAGATGTATACTGCTCAGCGGCAAGAAGCTCAGGATCAGGCTGTGCCAGAGCACGCGGGAGCGCAGAAGCCAGGCGTTTAAGGTCACAAGCCCTGCGACGATGTTCATGCCCCAAAAACTCAGGCTCAACCAGGTCAGCTGCCCCTCACCCAATTGCATGCCAATCCAGATGCCGCCAAAGACCAATGCTGCGAAACTCGAGGCAGCCGAGCGTCCGGCAAGGCCGATCAGGGCAGCACCGAGCGCTGAGAGGAAGACCGCGCCATCAGGTTCACCGGGGAGATTATAGGCCTGCCCGATAAGGGCGATGCTGCCGGAGAAAATCAGCGCCGACAGAAGTGCGAGGGCATTGGACGTTTTTTTGCGTGTTTCCTGCAAGAGCCCCGACGCGACTGCCGTACCTCCAAACAGGCTCAGCAGCATGATGAGTTTCAGCCCGCGTGGTATCGCAGCCCAGTTGTCACCGATAAAGGTAATCACCGCGAGGCCAGCAAGAATGGTCGCCGCCATGGCAATCCAGCCGCGACCATCACCGCCCGCCGCTTTGGGCAGACTGGCCAGAATAG